>BFBZ01000221.1_pt1 | contig 69813 bp, 70 predicted proteins | sample 1888401 | NCBI WGS metagenome assembly BFBZ01 (sample SAMD00112614, study PRJDB3348) | symbiont metagenome | host: Chara braunii
GCAATCAAAGCGCTCACTGCGTTGCTTCGCCTTGCCGTGCCAAAGCACTGTCTGCGGCTTCGCGCCTTGTTATCACTTTGATTGCAAACCCGTATCAGGCCGTGAAGCTGCCGCCGCCAAGGCCGCGGCGCTCGGCCTTGCCGCCGGCACCGTAGAGGCCGGTCGGCTCGCTCGGGATCAGCACGTCCAGCGCACGGTCCAGCGAGGCGTTGCCGCGGGCCAGCGTCTCGCGCTGGGCGGCAAGCAGGCCGCCGGCACGCACGAGGCGGTTGCGCAGCGCGGCCGGCACGCTGCCGGTGCGGGCGGCTTCGCCGAAGCTCTGCACGGCGCGGGCCAGGTGCTGATGCAGTTCGGCCGCATGCTGCTCGATGGCGGCGGCGTCACGGCGGGCCAGCGCGTCGCCCAGCTGGTTCAGCGCGGCCTCGACGGCCAGCAGTGGCTGTTCGAGTTCGGGGCCGAGCGGCGTGGACGAGGCGGTGGCTGTCATGGGATCAATGCTTGTTGGCGGGCGCGCTCAGCAATTCTTGCGCATTTGCCACCAGTTTGTCGGCAATCGCATCCGCGTCGACCGTGAACTTGCCCTCACTGATGGCCTGGGAGATGCGCTGGACCTTGGCGGCGTCGAAGCTGCCGTCGTCGGCGCCGGCGCTGGCGGCCAGTTGGGCGGCACTGGAAATGGCGACCTGGGCGCTGGGCGGCGCCGCGGCAATGCTGGGTCGTACAGCGGCGATGCTGGGCGGCGCCGCGGCAATGCTGGGCGGCGCTGCGGCGGCCTCGGCTCGGCGCTCGGCCTTGGGCGGGCTGGCGATGCCGTCGGGGCTGTTACCGATCTTCATGAACTTCTCCAGGGTGCGGGGCGGGCCCCGGCGGCAGGCATTGCAGGGGAGTTTCCTCCTGTATCGGCCGCCGGCGGAAGTTCTTGAGCGGGAATTGGCGGGTTTTCCCGGCCAGTTCCGGCGATCCGTCGCAAATTCTTCACAGCAACAGGTCCACGCGGCGCTCGCCCACCGCCCGGCCGCTGGCGACGCGGCCGCTCTCGAACCGCACCCTGACGTCCTGGCCCTCGATGCCGGCGCCCAGCGCCTGGGCCTCGGAGGCGACGGCGAACCCTTCCCCGGCGACGCGCACCTGCACGGTCTCGCCGGCCGCAAACCACTGGCGGGCCTTGAGCACCGGTGCGCGCACCGCGTCGGCCGCCCCCAGCGGATGGGCCAGCACGCGCCCCACCAGTTGGGCGGGGTCGGCGAAGACGGCGCCGGGTTCGGCCGCGATGTCGATATCGGCCAGGGCCAGATGGTCTTGAGACAGGCTCGCGCCGGCCGGCAGCGGGCCGCTGGCGACGACGGCGCGGCCGAAGACGGCCACGCGCACGGGCAGCGTGACGTTCCAGCGCACGGCGCCATCGGTGCAGCGCAGGCCGATGCGGGTCCGGCCCCAGGCGGCCATGCCGGGCGGCAGATAGGGCTGGACCTGGCGGCAGGGCGCCAGGCGCAGCCGGGCGTCCAGCGCGCCGATCTCGACGCTCACGCGGGTGTTGGGCGGCGCGCTGGCGCGGGCGGCCGTCTCGGTCAGCTGGCGCACGCGCTCGACGAGGGCCGGGTCGAGCACGCTCTGCGCGCAGGCGGGCCAGCCGGCCAGCAGCAGGCACGACAGGAAGGCGGTTCGACGCAGCATGGCCGCCACTCTAGGGACGGCGCCCGGCCGCCCTTGGCTGGAATTGAGCGGCTTTGCACCCGCTAATCCCGCTCATGTTTTGGCGGCCGCGACAGAACAATTTGCGCAAGAGCCGCCCCGGCTGTGCAACTCAAGGGGCCCGACATGCTGAACCGACTGACCGACACGCTGAACTTCCAGACCCAGGCCCTGACGCTGCGGGCGGAGCGCCAGCGCCTGCTCGCCAGCAACATCGCCAACGCCGACACGCCGGGCTACCGGGCCCGCGACATCAATTTCGCCCAGGCGCTGCGCGAGGCCACGGGTGAGGTCGGCACGCCGGGCGCGCTGGCCACCACGCAGCGCGGCCACATGGCGCCGCTGGCGGGCGCACGCGGCGAGAGCGGCAAGGACTACGCGCTGCAGGCCCAGACCAACCTGGACAGCAACGGCGTGGACATGGACCGCGAGCGCGCCAGCTTCGCCGACAACTCGGTGAAGTACGAGGCCACGCTGCGCTTCATCAACAGCTCGGTGCGCAACGCACTGGACGCGATGAAGTCGCCGAACCAGGGGTAAGCCATGTCGATGTTCCAGATCTTCAGCGTCTCAGGCAGCGCCGTCAGCGCGCAGAGCCAGCGCCTCAACGTGGTGGCCAGCAACCTGGCCAATGCCGACACCGTGGCCGGCCCGGACGGCCAGGCCTACAAGGCGCGCCAGGTCGTCTTCCAGACGACGCTGATGGGCGCGGGCAACGACAGCGGCAACGCCGGCGTGCGCGTGACCCACATCACCGAGGACCAGACGCCCGGCCGCCGCGTGCACGACCCCAGGCACCCGCAGGCCGATGCCGACGGCTATGTGACCTATTCCAACGTGAACCCGGTGGAGGAGATGGTCAACATGATCTCGGCCTCGCGCTCCTACCAGAACAACATCGAAGTCATGGGCACGGCCAAGAGCCTGCTGCTCAAGACCCTGCAACTCGGCCAGTCCTGACCGCTGAACTGAAGGCCCACCATGGACGTCACCGCACTCAACGGCAGCAGCAGCACCGGCACCAGCTCGACGTCGACGAAGAACGCCGCCGACACCCAGGACCGCTTCCTGAAGCTGCTCGTCGCGCAGATGAACAACCAGGATCCGCTGAATCCGATGGACAACGCCCAGGTGACGAGCCAGATGGCGCAGATCCAGCAGGTGACGAGCCTGTCCACGCTGAACACCAGCATCACCGGCCTGGGCACCCAGCTCGGGCGGATGCAGGCCCTGCAGTCGGTCTCGCTGGTGGGCCGCGAGGTCGCCGTGCCCAGCAACAGCCTGCAGGTGAGCAACGGCGTCGCCGAGGGCAGCTACGACCTCGGCGGCGCGGCCAGCGCGGTCAAGCTGGAGATCCTCGGGCCGGCCGGCAACGTCATCGACACCCAGCAGCTCGGCGCCCAGGGCTCGGGCCGCCAGGCCTTCAGCTGGAAGGCCGGCACGATGGTGGCCGAGGGCAGCGCGGTCAGGTACCGCATCACGGCCACCAACGGCACGGCACCGGTCTCGTCGACGACCTATGCCTACGACAAGGTCAACGCGGTCTACAGCGAGAACGGCACGCTGAGGCTCAACCTCGACCGCCTGGGCTCCGTCGACTACACGGCCGTCGCGGCCGTCAACTGAAACCTCCCCGCACGACAGCAAGGACTCCCCCATGAGCTTCCAGCAAGGCCTCTCCGGGCTCAACGCCGCGTCCAAGAACCTCGACGTCATCGGCAACAACATCGCCAACTCGGGCACCTATGGCTTCAAGGATGCGCGGGCCGAGTTCGCCGACGTCTACGCCGCCGCGTTGAACGGCGCGGGCGGCAACCAGGTCGGCATCGGTACCACGCTGCAGTCCGTCGCCCAGCAGTTCACGCAGGGCAACATCACGACGACCGAGAATCCGATGGACCTCTCCATCAACGGCGGCGGCTTCTTCCAGGTCAGCGACGGCGTGAACCCGGCGCGCTACAGCCGCAACGGTCAGTTCAAGGTCAGCAAGGACGGCTTCGTCGTCAACAACAACGGCCTCAAGCTGCTGGGCTACCCGGCCAACGGCGCCGGCGTCATCCAGCCCGGCACGGCCCAGCCGCTGTTGCTGCCCACCGGCGGCATCCCGCCGGCCGTGACGACGGCAGTCAAGATGGAATTCAACCTCGACTCGCGGGTCAAGGCGACGGCCCCTGGCGGTGGCACGGGCACCGGCATCAACCTGAAGGATGCGACGACCTACAACAACGCGACGTCGATGACGGTCTACGACGCCAAGGGCCAGGACGTCGCCGTGACCTTCTACTTCCAGCGGGCCGCGAGCGCCGCCAACGGCAACGACGTCTGGAACGTCTACGCAACGGCCAACGGCACCCCCCTCGCCACCGACTCCTCGGGGGCGGCGATCCCGCTCGACGCCAACGGCAACCCGACCACGCCGTACACGAAGATCACGTTCCCGGCCACCGGCGGTTCACCCGTTTCACCCACCGCCCCCATCGCGATGAGCGTGCCGGCCGGCACGAGTGCGCGCGGCTATCCGACGCTGGCCATCCCCGGCATCCAGCTGAACATGACCGGCGCCACCGAGAACGGCAGCAGCTTCGCGGTGACCAGCCTGACCCAGGACGGCTACGCCCCCGGCCAGCTCACCGGCATCCAGGTCGCCAACAACGGCATCATCCAGGCGCGCTATTCCAACGGCCAGAGCAAGCCCGCCGGACAGATCGAGCTGGCCAGCTTCCGCAACCCGCAGGGCCTGCAGGCCACGGGCGGCAACGTCTGGGTGCGCACGGTAGCCTCGGGCGACGCCGTGGTGGGCGTGCCGGGCGACGGCAACATGGGCTCGCTGCAGTCCGGCGCGCTGGAGGAGAGCAACGTCGACCTGACGGCCGAGCTCGTCAACATGGTCACGGCGCAGCGCGCCTACCAGGCCAATGCACAGACGATCAAGACGCAGGATCAGGTCCTGCAGACGATCGTCAACCTGCGCTGATCGCGAGCGGGGCTGAAGCGTGGACCGCATGATCTACCTCTCGATGGCCGGCGCGAAGGCGGCCATGCAGCGGCAGGACGTGCTTTCGCACAACCTCGCCAACGTGACGACCAACGGCTTCCGCGCCGAGCTGCAGGCCTTCCGCGCGGTGCCGGTGCGCGGCGACGGTGCGTCCACGCGCGCCTATGCGCTCGAGACCACCATCGGCTACAACGACGCGCCCGGCCCGCTGACGGCCACCGGCCGCAACCTCGACGTGGCCATGCAGGGCAAGGCCTGGCTGGCCGTGCAGGCCAACGACGGCACCGAGGCCTACACCCGCGCCGGCTCGCTGGACGTGAACGCGGAAGGGCTGCTCGTCATGCGCAACGGCATGCCGGTGCTGGGCGACGGCGGCCCCGTCAACGTGCCGCCCAACAGCACGCTGGACATCGGCAGCGACGGCACCATCACCGCCAAGTCGGCCAACCAGCGCCCGACCAATATCGGCCGGCTCAAGCTGGTCACGCCCGAGGCGGCGCTGACGCGCGGCGACGACGGCCTGTTCCGCGCCGCCCAGGGCAACCTGCCCGCCGACCCGGCCGCCCGGCTGCAGGACGGCGCCCTCGAGGGCTCCAACGTCAGCCCCGTCGAGACCATGGTGGCCATGATCTCCGCGGGCCGCCAGTTCGAGCAGCAGATGAAGCTGCTGCAGATTGCCCAGACCCAAGGCCAGCAATCGGCCAAACTTTTGGGGAGTACCTGACCATGATGCGCTCGCTCTGGATCGCCAAGACGGGCATGGAAGCCCAGCAGACCCAGCTGGACAACATCTCGCACAACCTCGCCAACGTCGCCACCAACGGCTACAAGCGCTCGCACGCCGTCTTCGAGGACCTGATCTACCAGAACCTGCGCCAGGCCGGCGCCAACAGCACCGAGCAGACCACGCTGCCCACCGGCCTGCAGGTGGGCCTGGGCGTGCGCCCCGTCGCCACCGCGCGCATCTACACCCAGGGCAATCTGCAGCAGACCAGCAACAACCTCGACCTGGCCGTCAAGGGCGACGGCTTCTTCCAGATCCAGATGCCCGACGGCACCAATGCCTACACGCGCGACGGCAGCTTCCAGCTCAATGCCAACGGCCAGATGGTCACGAGCAACGGCTACACGGTGCTGCCCGGCATCACGATCCCGGCCAACGCGCAGAGCCTGACCATCGGCGCCGACGGCACCGTCAGCATCACGCTGCCCGGCCAGGCCACGGCGCAGACGGTGGGCCAGATCCAGCTCGCCAACTTCGTGAACCCGGCCGGCCTGGACCCCAAGGGCCAGAACCTGTTCGCCGAGACCTCCGCCAGCGGCACGCCCAACACCGGCGCGCCCAACGCCAACGGCATGGGCGCGCTGCAGCAGGGCTTCGTCGAGACCTCCAACGTCAACGTCGTCGAGGAACTGGTGCAGATGATCCAGACCCAGCGCGCCTACGAGCTGAACTCGAAGGCGGTGCAAACCTCCGACCAGATGCTGCAGAAGCTGGCCCAGATCTGAGGAGCACCACCATGAAGTCCGTCGTCGCCATCCTCGCCGCAGTCGCCCTGCTCGCCGGCTGCGCCACGCCCTACCCCGAGCCCCAGGTCGAGCTGTCGCACACGCCGGTCGTCGACCTGCCGCCGGTCGCGCCGATGGCGCCCACCAACGGCTCCATCTACCAGGCCGCGGCCTACCGTCCGCTGTTCGAGGACCATCGTGCGCGGCTGGTGGGCGACACGCTGACCATCCACATCGTCGAGAAGGTCTCGGCCACGCAGACCAGCACCAGCGAGCTGAGCAAGACCGGCAGCCTGTCGGCCGGCGTGACGGCCCTGCCCGGCATCTCGTCCAACTCCTTCGGCCGCGCCGGCGCCGGCGCCACGTCGGCCAACGACAACAAGGGCAAGGGCAGCAACCAGAACACCAACGACTTCAGCGGCACCATCACCGCCGTCGTCACGGCGGTGCTGCCCAACGGCCACCTGATGATCAGCGGCGAGAAGCAGATCGGCGTGAACCGCAACGTCGACGTGCTGCGCTTCTCCGGCCAGGTCGACCCGCGCATGATCGGCCAGGGCAACGCCGTGCCGTCGGCCTCGGTGGCCAATGTGCGCATCGAGCAGCGCGGCCGCGGCGCGACGTCGGACGCGCACGCCATCGGCTGGCTGGCGCGCTTTTTCCTGAACATCGCGCCGAGCTGAGGCCTAATATCGGCCCCAGCCGGGGAGGCTTCGAAGCCGGGGGCTGGAGGTCGGGATGCGGGGCCTGTCGCGACATCGACGGCGACTGCTGACGCTGGCGCTGCTGGCGGCAGGCCTGCCGCGCCCCGCGCTCGCCGGCCCGGCGCTGCGCTTCGCCACCGACGTCAATGACCAGAGCGGCCTCGCGCCCGGCGCACGCGCGCTGCTGGGCCGTGCCTTCGAGCGCCTCGGCCTGGAGGTGCGCTTCGAGCCCCTGCCGCTGCGCCGCTCCCTGCCGATGACCGAGCTCGGCCAGCTCGACGGCGAGGCGCTGCGCATTCGCGCCGTCGCGGCGGCCCACCCCGACCTGCTGCTCGTGCCCGTGCCGCTGGCCGTCGTCGAGGTGCGCGGCTATGTGCGCCGCGGCACCAGCGTCGCGCGCGAGATCGCCGGCCTCGCGCCCTGGCGCATCGGCTATCCGCGCGGCGTCGTGCTGCTGGAGGGCCTGCTGGCCGGGCTGCCGCACCGCGTGGAGGCGACCAACCGCCTGGAGCTGCTGCGCCTGCTGCGCGCCGGCATGGTCGACATCGCGCTCGTCACGGCCGCCAGCGGCGAGCCCGACATCGACCCGGCCCAGCTCGCCGGCCTTGCGCGGCTGCCGGCGCCCCTGCATGTCGCACCGCTGTTCGCGCTGCTGCACGGCCGGCATCGCGCGCTGCTGCCGCGCCTGGCCGACATGCTGCAGCGGATGGAGGACAGCGGCGAATCCGCGCGGCTGCGCAGCAGCGCCTGGATGGCCGCTCAGCCCCTGAGCGCGGCGAGGTAGTCCAGCGCCAGACTGGCCAGCGCCCGCACGCCGACCTCCAGCCCGCGCTCGTCGACGAGGAAGCGCGGCGAATGGTTGGAATGGGCCTGGGCCGGGTCGATGTCCGGCGGCGTCACGCCGACGAAGAAGAACAGCCCCGGGATCAGGCGCTGGAAGAAGGAGAAGTCCTCGGCGCCGGTGACCTTGGGCACGAGCTCCAGGCCCATGGGCCGCGGCCCGCTGCCGGCCACGCGGGCCAGCGTCGGCAGCATCTGCTCGGTCAGCGCCGGGTCGTTGACGGTGACGGGGTAGTTCTTCGTGATGCAGACCCGGCAGCTGGCGCGCGCGGCGCCCGAGATGCCCTCGGCCAGTTCGGTCACGCGCTCGTGGATGGCGTCGCGCATGCCCTCGTCGAAGCTGCGGATCGTGCCGCGCATCTCGACCGTGTCCGGGATGATGTTCTCGCGCACGCCGCCCTTGATCGCGCCGATGGTCACGACGGCCGGCTCGCGGTTCAGGTCGAGGTTGCGGCTGACGATGGTCTGCAGGCCCAGCACGATCTGCGCCGACGTGACGATGGGGTCCACGCCCAGCCAGGGCGCCGCGCCATGGGTCTGCCTGCCGTGCACGGTGATCTTCAGCTTGTCGCTGCTGGCCATGGTCGGCCCGGGCCGGTAGCCGATGACGCCGACCGGCAGGCGCGACGTGACGTGCAGGCCGAAGATGGCGCCGGGCGTGGGCGCCTGCAGCGCGCCCTCCGCGATCATCAGCGCCGCGCCGCCCTCCTCGCCCTCGGGCGGCATCTCCTCGGCAGGCTGGAAGATGAACTTGACGCTGCCCGGGATCTCGGCGCGCAGCCCGGCCAGGATGCTGGCCACGCCCATCAGGATGGCGACGTGGCAGTCGTGGCCGCAGGCATGCATGACGCCGACTTCCTCGCCGTTCCAGACCGCGCGCGCCCGGGACGCGAAGGGCAGGTCCACCTCCTCGGTGACGGGCAGGCCGTCCATGTCGGCGCGCAGCGCCACCACGGCGCCCGGCCTGCCGCCCTTGAGCAGGCCGACGACGCCGGTGTGGGCCACGCCCGTGCGCACCTCGTCGAAGCCCAGGGCCTGCAGATGCTCGGCAACGAGGGCCGCGGTGCGGAACTCGCGGTTGCCGAGCTCGGGATGCTGGTGCAGGTCGCGGCGCCAGGCGATGACCTGGGGTTCGAGTTCGGCCGCAAGGGCGACGATGCGCTCGGTCAGGGTTTCGGCGGCGGTCATGGCGGTCAGGCAGGCCCCGGGCTGGAATGGAGGCCGAGTATGCGCCGCGTGCCGGCAGCCTTCAGCCGCCCGCCAGCCTCCTCAGGCGGCGCTTGAAGTCCAGCCACTGCCGCACGCGCGAGCGGTCGATGCGCTTCACGTCGATCAGCGTGAAGCCGCCGCAGGCCGACAGCGTGTGCAGGCCCGCCGTGTGCGTGTCGCTGGCGAGGTCGCCGGTCAGGCGCTCGGTGCCGGCCTCGATGACGACACGCTGCGGCGTCAGCACCGGGAAGCGCAGCAGACGCGTCGCGCCGCCATAGCCGGTCGTGCTGTCCTGCACCGGCAGCGTCAGCAGGCCGTCGCGGCCGACGAAGGGCCGGCCGGCCGGGCGCGCGCCATCGCGGTTCACGCGCACCGGGTTGTCGGCCAGCGGCGTCCACGGGCCGGCCAGCGCCGGCGAATGCGCGACATGCAGCTCGCGCTGGTCGCGCGCGTTCGGGCCGACCAGCGTGTAGAACATCCACCAGCGCCCGTCATGCTCGATGAGCGACGCATCCGCGCCGGGCAGGCCGCGCAGCAACGCGCATTCGCGCTCCCAGTCGTTCAGCGAATCGTCGCTGGCGCGGTAGAGCACGATCTCGCCGGCCTGGTGGCTCTCCGGCACCATCCAGGTCTCGCCCTCGTGCTCGAAGACCTGGGGGTAGGACAGGTGGAAGGGCTGCTCCAGCACGGTCGCCTGGCCGCGCCAGCCCAGGTCGGCCAGCGCGAACTCGTGGCGCTCGATATGGGCGCGCTTGACGCGGTAGTCATAGGCCTCGACGAAGACGTGCAGCGCATCGCCGCGCACCAGGCCGAAGGGGTCGGCGAGGTAGCGCCAGCGCCCGGCCTCGGGCAGCCAGATGATGCGGTCGCGCGCGGCGGCCAGGCTGCAGGCATCGAGATCCTCGATGCGCACGGGGACGATGCCGACCTGCCAGAAGTCGGTCCGCGGCCTGCTCAGCATCAAACTCAGCCGGCGAAGGCTTCGTCTTCGTCCTCGAGGCGCTGGGCCTGGGCGGCGCGGTGCAGCATCACGTCGCGGTAGAAGGCCAGGGTCTTGGCCACCGCATGGCTGCGGTCGTAGGCCGCGGTCGCGTAGCGCACGCGGCGCAATTCCTGCGGCAGCAGGCGCAGGCGGGCGACTTCCTCGGCCAGCGCGCGACCCAGGCCATCGGCATCACCCACCGGCACGAGGCGGGCCGGCTGGCCGGCCAGCATCTCCACCGGGCCCTGGGTGGCCGTGGCCAGCACCGGCCGGCCGGCGCGCATGGCTTCCAGGATGGCCAGCGGGAAGGCCTCCTCGCGCGAGGCGGACACGAACAGGTCGAAGGCCTGCAGGGCCTGGTCGACGTCGCGGCGGAAGCCCAGCAGGCGCACGCGCGGGTCGCCGGCGGCCAGTTGCTCCAGCAGCGCGCGGTCCGGGCCCTCGCCGAGGATGGCCAGCACCGCGTCGGCCGGCGCATGGGCCTTGAAGCCGGCCACCAGCAGGTCCATGCCCTTGGCCTGCTGCAGGCGGCCGACGCTGCCCACCAGCAGCTGGCCGGGCGCCAGGCCCAGCTCGGCGCGCAGGTCGGTGGCGGGCGATGCGGCGCGTTCGGGCGCCCAGTTGTAGATCAGCCGGGCCAGGCCCTCACGCGTCCGCGGCAGGCTCTCGCGCTGGGCGCGGTTCACGCAGACCAGGCCGTCCAACCGCTCGTGATGGTGGGCCTTGTAGCCGACGTGCAGCGTGCCGACACGGGCCGCGCTGCGCGCATGGGCGACCGCCTTGCAGGCCGGACCGAGATGGCCGTGGCAGACGTCGGCCCCGAGACGCCGGGCCAGTGCGGCAACCCGCCAGCCGCGCAGCAGCGGCAGCTTCAGGCCATGGAAGCGCACCGCCGGGGCCAGCGCGCCCTCGACGGCCGAGCCGGCGACGCCGATGACGTGCACCCGGTGGCCGAGGGCGGCCTGCGCATTGGCCAGGTCGACGCAATGCAACTCACCCCCGGCGAGCCGGGACGAAAAGACGACATGGACCAGGGTCAAGGGCTCGAAGGGCGGTGGCATGGCGGGTCGTGCGACGGGGCGCGGGTCGGAGTGGTTATAAAAACTTTACCGACGAACATATTCAGAAACCTGTCATACCCTCCCCCGAACTGGGTGATAAGGAGGGCATCCGACCTGAAAAAAAGGCGGCCAACCGCTCGATGACCCGGAAAACGCGGGCGGCCAGCCGGCCAGAGCCCTGTTTTCCAGCAAGATCGGGGCCGGACCCGCCCGGTTGGGACAGGGGCACAGCCTCGCATGCCGGCCGGCAAACAACCTGAGCGCAAGCTTGCCGCGCGGGCAACCGCCCCGGGGCCTGGAAATGGCGGGTGGTCCGCGGCCTTTTCGTCGGCTTCGCGGGCTCAAGCATCCGCAGAATCGGCCGAGTGAAGTTCCTGCAAGCCCTCCTCCTCGGCCTCGCCATCGTGCTGGCCCCCATCGCCCAGGCCGTCCGCCTGAAGGAAGTCGCGGCCGTCGCCGGCGTGCGCTCCAACCCGTTGACGGGCTATGGCCTCGTCGTCGGCCTGGACGGCACGGGCGACCAGACCACGCAGGCGCCCTTCACCGGCCAGAGCCTGACGGCCATGCTGCAGCAGTTCGGCGTGCTGCTGCCCCAGGGCGTGACGATGCAGCCGCGCAACATCGCCGCCGTCATGGTGACGGCCCAGCTGCCGCCCTTCGCCCAGCCCGGCCAGGAGCTGGACATCAACGTCTCCTCCATCGGCAACGCCAAGAGCCTGCGCGGCGGCACGCTGATCGCGACGCCGCTGCGCGGCGCGGACGGCCAGATCTACGCCATCGCCCAGGGCAATCTGGTCGTCGGCGGCGCCGGCGCGTCGGCGGGCGGCTCCAAGGTGCAGATCAACCACCTCAGCGCCGGCCGCATCCCCAGCGGCGCGCTGGTGGAGCGCTCCGTGCCCACGCCGATCGCCCAGGGCGACACGCTGCAGTTCGACCTCAACAGCAGCGATTTCGCGACCGCCCGCGCCGTGGCCCAGGCCATCAACAGGGCCAAGGGCCCCGGCACGGCCCAGGCGCTGGACGGCCGCGTCGTGCGCGTGCGCGCCCCCAGCACGCCGGACGAGCGCGTCGCCTTCCTGGCCGACGTCGAGAACCTGAACGTCGACATGGCCACGCCCGCTGCTCGCGTCGTCATCAATGCCCGCACCGGCTCGGTCGTCATGAACCAGGCCGTCACGCTGGCGGCCTGCGCGGTGGCGCACGGCAGCCTGTCGGTGACGATCAGCTCCACGCCCGTCGTCAGCCAGCCCAATGCGCTGTCCAACGGCCAGACCGTCGTCACCGAGAAGGCCGACATCTCCATCCGCCAGGAGCCCGGCAGCCTCATCCAGCTGCCTGCCGGCGCGCGCCTGTCGGACGTCGTGAAGGCACTGAACTCGCTCGGTGCCACGCCCCAGGATCTGCTCGCCATCCTGCAGGCCATGAAGAGCGCGGGCGCCCTGAATGCCGAGCTCGAGGTGATCTGATGTCATCGCCGTCCTTCCAGTCCATCTCCGGCCAGAGCCTGGGGAGCCTCGACCAGCTCAAGGCCCAGGCCTCGCGCGACCCGAAGGGCGCCGTGCGCGAGGCGGCCAGGCAGTTCGAGACCCTCTTCATGCAGGAGGTCATGAAGAGCATGCGCGCATCCACGCTGTCCAGCGGCATGCTGGACAACAGCGCGACCCAGCTCGGCACCGAGATGCTGGACACGCAGTTCGCCGGCAAGCTCGCCGGCCTGCCGGGCGGCCTGTCGGATGCCATTCAAAGACAGCTGCAGCGCCAGATGGGCGTGCAGGACCTGTCGCCCGAGAGCGTCAAGAAGGCCAGTCAGACGACGCTGGCCCAGGCCCTGCCGGCGCTGGCCACCAAGGGCATCCCCAGCCATGTGCAGGGCTTCATCCAGCAGCACGATGCCGCCGCCCGCGCGGCCTCGGCGGCCACCGGCATCCCGGCCAGCTTCATGGTCGCGCAGGCGGCCCACGAGAGCGGCTGGGGCCGGCGCGAGATCAGCGGTGCCGACGGCAGCAAGAGCCACAACCTGTTCGGCATCAAGGCCACGCCGGGCTGGACGGGCAAGACCGTCGACGTGCAGACCACCGAGGTCATCAACGGCCAGGCCCACAAGGTGACCGCCAAGTTCCGCGCCTACGGCAGCTACGACGAGGCCTTCAAGGACTACGCCCGGCTGATCAGCAGCAACGACCGCTATGCCAAGGTCGTCGCCCAGGCCCAGAACGGCAACGCCGCCGGCTTTGCGCGCGGCCTGCAGCTGGCCGGCTACGCCACCGACCCCGGCTACGCCGACAAGATCGCCAAGACCATCAATACCACCATGCGCGTCCAGCGCGCCATGGCCTGACGCACGACTGAATCATGGCCGGCCTGCTCTCGATCTCCGCCCGCGCGATGTTCGCCAATCAGGCGGCATTGCAGACCGTCGGCCAGAACATCGCCAACGCGAACACGCCCGGCTACTCGCGCCAGTCCGTCGTGCTGACGACCTCGCCGGGCCAGTACACCGGCGCCGGCTTCTTCGGCCGCGGCGTCGACGTGCAGACGGTCCAGCGCGCGCACAACGACTTTCTGACCAAGGAGGCCATCGGCACCAAGGCCACCGCGTCGGGCGACACGACGCGGGCCGAACAGCTGACGCGGCTGGAGAAGATCTTCCCCACCGGCAACGATGGCATCGGTTATTCGGTCAGCCAGTTCCTCAACAGCATGATGGACGTCGCCAGCCGGCCCAGCGACCTCTCCGCGCGCCAGGTCGTGCTCGGCCAGGCCCAGCAACTGGCCACCCGCTTCGCCAGTGCCGGATCGCAGCTGGCCGACCTGCAGGCCGGCGTCACCAGCGACCTGCAGGCCGGCGTCGGCATCGTGAACCAGCTGGCCCGGCAGATCGCCAGCGTCAACGACCAGATCGCCAAGGTGAAAGGCAGCGGCCATGCGCCCAACGACCTGCTCGACCAGCGGGATCAGCTGATCTCGCAGCTCTCCGAGCATGTCGCCGTGACGACGCTGCCGGCCGACGACGGCACGGTGGGCGTCTTCATCGGCGGCGGGCAGCGCCTCGTGCTCGGCAGTTCGGCCTCGATGCTGAAGATCGCCGCCGACAGCTACGACCCGCAGCGCTCCGTGCTGGCCCTCGACGAAGGCGGCCTCATCCGCCCGCTGGACGAGAGCGTGCTGACCGGCGGCAGCCTGAGCGCGCTTCTGCAGTTCCAGAACCATGACCTGCAGGATGCGCGCAATATGGTCGGCCAGCTCGCGGCGGCGCTCGGCACGCGCGTCAATGCGCAGAACGCGCTGGGCCTGGACCTGTCCACGCCGCCGGGCCAGGGCGCCCCGATCTTCAACGTCGCCGCGCCGCGCGTGCTGCCGTCGACGGGCAATCAGCGCAATCCCGACGGCAGCTTCACGAACGGCGTGCAGGCCACCATCGTCAACGCCAGCCAGCTGCAGGCCAGCGCCTACAAGCTGTCCGCCGGCGCCGCGCCCGGCACCTACCAGCTCACCCGACTCAGCGACGGCCTGGTGCGCAGCGTCGCCGCCGGCGCCACCGTCGACGGCTTCACGATCAGCTTCAGCCCGTCGCCGCCGGCAGCCGGCGACAGCTATGTGATCGAGCCCGTCGGAGCCGCCGCGGTCAATATGCGCCGCGTGCTCGACAGCCCCAACGGCATCGCCGCCGCGTCGCCGGTGACGGCCGTCACGTCGGTCAACAACACCGGCACCGCCAGCGTCGACAGCATCTATGCCGTCAACGGCAGCTTCAGCGCCGCCAACCTGCCGATCTCGCTCGCCTTCGGCACGGCCAACCCGGACGGCAGCGTCAACTACACGCTGACGCCGGCCGTCGGCGCCCCGCTCACCGGCGTCTGGAAGTCCGGCCAGCCCATCGGCAACCAGCCGGGGGCCACGCCGCCCATCAACCTCGGCTTCGAAATGCGCCTCAACGGCGTGCCCCGCGCCGGCGACACGCTGTCCATCGCGGCCACGAAATACCCGGGCACCAACAACGGCAACGCCAAGGCCTTCCTCGACATCCAGACCGACGCCTTCGTCGGCAAGAAGCTGCTGCCGGACGGCAGCATCACGGCCGGGGCGACCCTCAACGACGCCTATGCCAACGACCTCAGCGACGTCGGCGCGCGCGTGCAGGGCGCCAACTACCTGTCGGGCGTATCCACCAAGGTCGCGTCCAATGCCGAAACCAGCCGATCGTCGCAGGCGGGCGTCAACCTCGACGAGGAAGCCTCGCGGCTGATCCAGTATCAGCAGGCCTACCAGGCCTCGGCCAAGGTGCTGCAGACCGCCCAGGCCCTGTTCAACGAACTGCTGCAGATTGCCTCCAAGTGAACCCCAGGGCCAGCCCATGAGAATCTCCACCGCCAACCTCTACGACACGTCGATCGCCAATCTGCAGCGCCGCCAGAACACCTTGCAGACCCAGCAGCAGCAGTTGACGTCGGGCAAGCGCGTCCAGCACGCCAGCGACGACCCGACCGCCGCGGCCCGCTCGGAGCGGGCCCAGGTCGAGATGGGCAGGGTGGACGCCAACCAGCGCGCGCTGGAGGCCAGCCGCAACAGCATGACGCTGAGCGAGGCCGCCCTCGGCGACGCGAACGGTCTTCTGCAGCAGGCGCGCGAAACCATGGTGGCCGCCGGCAACGCCAGCTATTCCGATGCCGAGCGCAAAGGCCTGGCCGACAAGCTGCGTGGGATCCGCGATCAGCTGCTGTCCATCGCCAACCGGCCCGACGGGTCGGGAGGCTATCTGTTCTCGGGCCAGGGCTCCAGCAACCCGCCCTTCCTGGACCAGGCCAGCGGCGTGAGCTATGTCGGCACGCCCGGGACGATACAGACCGGCAACCTCGATCGCTTCCAGATGAGCGTCGACGGCCGCGCCGCCTGGGAACAGGCGCGCAGCGGCAACGGCTTTTTCGTGACCGACGCCGGCACCAACCCCACCAGCACGCCGCCCGGTGCCGCGGCGCAGGGCTGGATCGACCCGGGCGGCGTCACCAATCCCTCCAAGCTCACCGGGCTGAACTACAGCATCAGCATCGCCGGCACGGCGCCGGCTGCCCAGACCTACACCATCAGCCCCCCGCCCAGCGACGGCAGCGCCGCCACGGGCAGCTTCAAGCCGGGCACCAGCATCGGCTTCGACGGCCTGGCCGTCACGATCAGCGGCGCGCCGGTCAACGGCGACAACTTCTCCATCGCGCCGGCCACCAACTCGCTCAAGGTCTTCGACGTGCTGGACAAGGCCATCGCCGAACTCAGGACCCCGCTGCGCAGCGGCAACCAGATCGCCCAGAGCAACTCCAACCGGCTGCGCGACCTGGATGCGGTGATGGGCAATATGCAGAGCGCGCGCAGCCAGATCGGCGCGCAGTTGACCAATCTCGACGGCAGCGAAAGCCGCCTGTCCGGCCTGAAGCTCTACGCCACCCAGGAGAAGAGCGCCGCCGAGGATGTCGACATGGTGCGGGCCATCTCCGACTTCCAGAACCAGCAGACCGGCTACGACGCGGCCCTCAAGTCCTACGCCATGGTGCAACGCATGTCGCTGTTCCAGTACCTCAACGGCTGAGGCCGGCGCCACGGCGGCCGCCGCGCCGCCGCAAGCGCGGGTTCACCGTGAAGCTGTCACGATTTGCCGCCATCTCGTCCGGGGCGGCGTGGCAGACTGCCGCATTCACCGCCAGCCCCGCGCCGCGCCATGTCCGACACCATCCCCGCCGCCCTCGATCACGCCATCCTGCCCGGCGTCGCCCTCGGCTACGCGCCGGTCATCGACCGCCAGCGCGCCATCGCCTGCACCCGGCTCACGCTGATCCCGCTGCGTGCCGACGCCAAGGTCGACCAGGCCGACCTGCTGGCCGCGCTGGCCGCCGTCTGGCCCCAGGGCGGCGAGCTGCTCAACCCCCAGGGCGAGGCCCTGCTCGGCGCGCTGCTCAACGAGCCGCCGGCCCAGCCCGTGCAGATCGAGGTGCCCGCCTTCATCGCCGCCGACGCCGCCCACGCGCCGGCCCTCGCCGCGCTGAAGGCCGCCGGCCACACCGGCGTGCTCAAGGGCCTGCCGCAGTCGCCGCTGCCGGCCGACGTCGCCAAGGTGTTCAGGCAGGTCGTGCTCGAACCCGGCCAGGCCGCCCCGGCCGGCGTGCCCACGATGCACGCCGGCGTGCGCGGCGCCGAAGCCATCAACGCCAGCTTCGGCGCCGGCGTCAATGCCGTCATCGGCTGGCCCATGGACGGCCCCTACGAGGCCGCGCCCGGCGCGGGCAAGGCCGAGATCGCCACCGACCTGCAGGTCATCATGGAGCTGATGTCGCGCCTGGACCAGGGCGAGGACGTCGAGCGCCTGGAGCAGTCGCTGAAGCGCGACCCCAGCCTGGCCTTCAAGCTGCTGCGCTACCTGAACTCCGCCGCCTTCGGCCTGCCGGTGGAGGTGTCGAGCTTCCGCCACGCCATCATGCTGCTCGGCTATGCCCGCATGAAGCGCTGGCTGGCCCTGCTGCTCACGACGGCCAGCAAGGACCACAGCATGCGTCCCATCATGTACGGCGCGCTGCGCCGCGGCCTGCTGATGGAGGAGTTCGCGCAAAGCATGAGCGAGCGCGAGCAGCGCGACGAGATGTTCATCTGCGGCCTGTTCTCGCTGCTGGACCACATGCTCAGGCAGCCCTTCGAGAAGCTGCTGCAGAGCATCCCCGTGCCCGAGCGCGTGCGCCAGGCCCTGGTGGAGGACAGCGGCCCCTACCAGCCCTATCTGGCGCTGCTACGGGCCATCGAGGCCGAGTCGGTGTTCGACTACCGCGAGTGCGCCGAAACGCTGATGCTGGGCGCCGGCGAGATCAACGCCTGCCTGCTGCGGGCCTTGCACAAGGCCACCCAGCTGGAATGAGCCTGCCCTCAGGCTGAGCATCATGTTCGGCCCGCCCGCCTCTGCTGCGCTGCTCGACCTCGTCGGCGACCCGGTGCTGACACTGCGGGCCGATCTGTCCGCGCTGCGCGCCAACCCCGCCGCGCGCGAATGGCTGGGCCAGGACGCCGCCGAGGGCTGGCGGCTGCTGCGCCACGCGGCCGGCTTGCGGCTGGAGACCTGGCTGCGCGAGGCCACCGCGGCCATCGACGCCGGCCGAGCGGCGCCGCCCGCCCCGCCGCTCAAGCTCGCCGACGGCCAGCGCGCCACGCTGCACCTGCTGCGCGAGCGCCCCCACTGGGTGCTGCATGCCCGCCTCAGCGCCGCCGACCCCGGCGAGCCGCCGCTGGCCGAATGGCTGGTGCTGTCGCCGCTGCCGCTGCTGCTGGCCGATGCGGCCGGCGGCGCGCTGCTGCGCCGCAACGCCGCCTTCGACGCGCTGTGCGCCGGCTCGCCGCGCCACCTCAACGACCTGCCCGAGCTGCTGCAGGCCCTGCTGGGCTGGAATCGCGCCGCGCTGCTGCCGGCGCTGGCGGCCCAGCGACCGCAGGACGCCCCCCTCGTCACCGAGGCCGAGTTCGTCGACCCGCAGGGCCGCCAGCGCTGGCTGCAGGCCCGGCTGCGCCTGTGGCGCCGCAACGGCCGCACGCTGCTGCTGGCCGTGCTGGAAGACCACAGCACGCTGCACGAGCGCGACCTCGCCCACCAGCAGCTCGACGCGCTGATGGACACCGCCGCCGTCGGCCTGGCCACCTTCCAGCCCGAGGCCGGCTGGGTCAAGGCCCACCGCAAAGGCTCGCCCTTCAAGGCCGGCGCCAAGCAGGCCGTCGGCTCGCTGCAGGGCATCAACCGCGACCTCGTCGAGCCGGCCTCGCTGCCCGAGTTCGAGCGCCTGCAGCGCGCCCTGAAGAAGGGCGATGCCGTCGAGGTGCGCTATGCCGTGCGCCACCCCGAGCTGGGCCGGCGCTGGCTGCTGACCCGCGTGGCCCCGGGCCTGCTGGCCGGCGGGCGGCGCTCGACCTCGGTCGTCACGCTCGACGTGACCGCCCAGGCCCAGGCCGAGAGCGCGCTGCTGCTGCGCGCCGAGAGCGAACGCGCCGTGCTGGACTCGGTGCTGGTCGGCATCGTCAGCGTCGGCCCCGACGGCATCGACTGGATGAACCGCTCGGCCCGGCGCATGTTCGGCTGCGAGCTGGAGGACGTGCGCGGCCGGCCCATGGGCGTGCTCGCGCCGGACGCCGACGGCCACCCCTTCCACGCCGAGCCCGGCGCCGAGGTCTTCGAATGCAGGCTGCGCGGCCGCGACGGGCGCGAGTTCTGGGTCATCGGCAACGCGGTGCAGACGCCGCGCGAGGACGGCACGATGCAGCTGACCTATGCGCTGCTCGACATCGACCGCCGCCGCCAGGCCGAGGCCCAGAGCCGGCTGGCCCAGGCCTCGCTGGCCCGCATCATCGAGGGAGCGCCGCTGGCCATCACGCTGCACGAGGCCCAGGGCCTGCGCATCGTCAAGCTCAACCAGGCCGCCGCGGCGCTGGCCGGCCGGCCCGAGGCGGCCATGCTGGGCGGCACGCCGGCCCTGCTGTTCGGTGCCGAGCAGGGCGCCCAGGCCGTGGCCGACATGCGCGAGGCGCTGGCGTCCCAGGCCGTCGTGCAGCGCGAATACCGCGTGCCCGCCGGCCCGGCCACGCGCATCTGGGACGCGCGGCTGCTGCACCTGGCCGGCGTCGGCGACGACGACGCGCCCGAGCTGCTGCTGATGGTGGCCAGCGACGTGACCGAGCAGCGCGCCGCCGAGCAGGCGCGGCTGCAGGCGGCCATCTCGCAGCGCGAGCTGCTGGTGCGCGAGGTGCACCACCGCATCAAGAACAATCTGCAGGGCGTGGCCGGCCTGCTGCAGCAGATCGCCGCGCGCCGCCCCGAGGTGGCCCCGGTGCTGAAGGAGGCCGTCGGCCAGGTCCAGGCCATCGCCCAGGTCTACGGTCTGCAGGTCGGCGCGTCGGGGCCGCTGATGCTCAAGCGCGTGTTCGACGCCATCGTCGGCTCCGTGCAGCGCATGCAGGGCCGCGTCATCACCACCGCGGCCGAGGGCGGCGCGCTGCTGGACGACTGGTGCCTGCCCGAGGCCGAGGCCATCCCCATCGCGCTCAGCCTGAACGAGCTGCTGGGCAATGCGCTGCGCCACGGCAATGGCGCCCAGGTGCGCTGCCAGCTGATCTGCGACACGGCCGGCGTCGTGGTCGAGATCGCCAACCCCGGGCGCCTGCCCGAGGGCTTCCTGCTGCAGAACGTGAAGAGCGGCGTGTCGGGCCTGGGCCTGGTGCGCGCGCTGCTGCCGCGGCGCAGCGCCATCCTCAGCCTGGAACAGCAGCACGGCGACGTCGTCTGCCGGCTGGAGCTGATCCCGCCCAGCGTGGTTCACAATCCGGCCACAAAGCCAAGTTCTTGATCGAGGGGGCGCGGTGAGCAAGGGCAAGATCCTGGTCGTCGACGACGACCGCCTGGTGTTGGCGACGCTGAGCTACGGGCTCACCCAGGCCGGCTTCGAAGTCATCGACGCCGACAACGGCGACGACGCCATCCTGCTCGCCCGCGAACACCGGCCCGAGCTGGCCCTGCTGGACATCCGCATGGAAGGCCTGACCGGCTTCGACGTGGCCGCCTATCTGCGCGAATACCTGCAGACGCCCTTCATGTTCCTGTCGGCCTTCGCCGACGAGGCCACCGTGGCCAAGGTCAAGGAGCTCGGCGCCGTGGCCTATCTCGTCAAGCCGCTGGACATCTCGCAGATCGTGCCCGCCGTCGAGGCCGCGTTCTCCCGCTCGACGACGCCGGCCGCGGCCGCCGCCGCGCCTTCGGGACCGCCGGCGCTGCTGGACCCGACGGCCCTGGCGGTCGGCGTGCTGATGCACCGCTACTCGCTGCCGCGCGGCGAGGCGCTGGCGCGGCTGACCAGCCTGGCCGCCGCCGATGGCCAGGGCCTGCCCGAGCAGGCGCAGCGCATCGTCGACGCCGTCGAGCTGCTGTCCCGGCCGGGCACGCGCTGACTCACGAATCCGGGCGGCCGTAGTGCCTGTCCGCGGGCCGAGCGCCGGGCCGCTCCCAAGCCGGCCCGTCTGGCGATGCTTGCGGCTCGATGCCGCAAGCATCGCCGTCCCCTTGGGGGACCGACCAGAATCGCCCGCGTTCAGCGCGGCGAGACTGGGCGAGGGGCCATCAAGCCAGCGTGAAGTAGAAACGGGCGCCCTCGCCCACGGCCGACTCGGCCCAGATGTCGCCGCCGTGGCGGCGCACGATGCGGCGCACCAGGGCCAGGCCGACGCCGGTGCCCTGGAAGTCGCTGGCGCTGTGCAGGCGCTGGAAGACGCCGAACAGGCGCTCGGCAAAACGCATGTCGAAGCCGGCGCCGTTGTCCGACACGACGAAGACGCGCCGCCCGTCCTGCTGCGCGCCGCCGAAGCGGATCTCGCTGCGCTCGGCCTTGGCGCTGTACTTCCAGGCATTGCCCAGCAGGTTCTCCAGCAACATGCGCAGCAGCGTCGGGTCGCCCTGCACGACGAGGTCGGGCTCGATGTCCAGCACCAGCTCGCGCTGCGGCGCGGAGCGCCTCAGCTCCTCCAGCACATAGCCGGCGAGCTGGGACAGGTTGACCGGCTGGCGCGCCAGCGGCCGGGTGGACAGCTGGCTCAGCGACAGCAGCGCGTCGATCATGCTGTTCATGCGCGCCGCGGCGCTCATGACGCGGTCGAGGTGGTCGTTGCCGACGCGGTCCAGCCGCGCGCCGTAGTCTTCCTTGAGGATGCGCGCGAAGCCCTCGACGACGCGCAGCGGCGCGCGCAGGTCGTGGGAGACGGTGTAGCTGAAGGATTCGTGCTCGGCGGCCGGGTCGGCCTGCGGCGCGGGCGCTGCCTCGGGTTCGTCGGGCCGGGCCGTGCCGAGGTAGCCGGCGAAATGGCCCTGCGCGTCGATGCAGGGCAGGCCCTGCAGGCGCCAGCGCGCATCGCCCGCGGCGGCGCCCAGCTGCAGCTCGGCGAAAGGCTGGCGCGCGTCCAGGCGCTGGCGCAGCTGGGCCGCCGGCTCGGCCGCCTCGAAGCGCTCCCACAGCTTCTGCGCGCCGGGCGCGGCCCCGACCCAGTTCGACGCCGGCGCGCCCTGCGGCGCCTGCCAGCGCACCAGGCGGTGCTCGGCGTCGGTGGCCCATTGCCAGTCGCGCTGCAGCTGGGCCTGCATCAGCAGCTGCTGGCGCGCGTCGCGCAGCGGCTCGGCCAGGCGCTGGCGCGTCAGGCGCACGCCGGCATGCCAGCCCAGCGCCGCCGCCACGAGCACCATGACGCCGGTGAAGAAAGCCGTCAGCACCAGGGCCGCATGGACGAGACCGACTTCGCCGCCCCAGACCCGCATCAGCGCCAGCACCACCCAGGTGCCCAGCACCGGCATCAGCAGGGCCGCGCCGCCCAGGCCCAGCACCACCAGCCGCATCGGCAGGCGCCGCTCCTGGCGGCGCGGCGTGAGCGCGCTGTCGTCGCTGAGGCTGTTCATGCGCGGCATTGTAGGCAGCGCCTGCGCGGCGGCCGCCGCGCCGCGCCGGGGCCGGGAGGGGGCGAATCTGTGCATTCCGTCGCGCGGCCCCCCCAGGGTGGCCGCGATACATTTGCGGGGTGCTCGTGCACCGCCCCAACATGACCGCATCCCCGCCCCCTGCCCTGCTCGACCCCGAGGCGGTTCGCCGCCTGCGCGAGCTCGACCCGACCGGGGGCAACAAGCTGCTGGAGCGCGTCGTCAACGCCTTCTCCAACTCGCTGGACCGCCTGCTGCCCGACCTGGTCCGCGCCCGCGCGGGCAGCGAGCTGGACCTCGCCGCCGTCCGCCACGTCAGCCACACGCTGAAATCCTCCTCGGCCAGCCTGGGCGCGATGGCGCTGTCGCTGCGCTGCGCCGACATCGAAGCGATGGCGCGCGACGGCCGCCGGGAGGGCCTGCCCGAGCAACTCGACGCTATGCTCCAAGACATTCAACAGGTACGCGCGGCGCTGGCCGCGCTGCTCTGAACCCAGCCTCATGCTGCCATCCGGTCAAGCCTTCGACGACCTGACGCACCCGCCGCGCGTGCTGCTGGTGGACGACGATGAAGTCAATCTGCTGCTGACCGCCGCCGCGCTGCGCGAGCGCGGCTTCGACGTCACCGAAGCCAACAGCGGCGGCGACGCCCTCGCCCACCTGTCCGCGCGCACGCCCGACGTCGTCGTGCTGGACGCGCTGATGCCCGAGCTCGACGGCTTCGAGACCTGCTCGCTGCTGCGCGCCACGCCCGGCTTCGAGTCGCTGCCGGTGCTGATGCTGACCGGCCTGGACGACGAAGCCTCCATCAACCGCGCCTACCAGGCCGGCGCGACGGACTTCTTCGTCAAGTCGCCGCAATGGAGCCTGCTGGAAGGCCGGCTGCGCTATCTGCTGCGCAGCTCGCGCACGCGGCTGGAGCTGGAGCGCAGCAAGGCCAGGCTGGCGCGCGCCCAGGACCTGGCCCGCATGGGCAGCTTCGAGTGGCGGCGCGGCGTGACGGCCAGCTTCGCGATCTCGGCCGAGGGCCTGCGCGTGTTCGGCCGCGGCCCGCAGGACCGGCTCGACTTCGTCGGCGTGATGCGCATGGTGCCGCTGGACGACCGCCACGTCTTCCTGCGCCTGCTGCGCGACGTCATCGCCCACACCTCCGTCCTCGTCACCGACCTGCCGCTGACCCTGCCCGACGGCCGCCAGCGCGTCGTGCACATCGAGGCCGAGCCCGAGTTCAACGAGCAGGGCGGCGTCAACGGCTACACCGGCATCCTGCAGGACGTGACCGACCGCCGCCAGGCCGAGGACCGCATCCGCCAGCTGGCCCATTTCGACGCGCTGACCAGCCTGCCCAACCGCCGCCAGCTGATCTGGCGCGTCGAGCGCGCCATCGAGAGCGCGCGCCGCGGCGGCCACGAGGTCGGCCTGCTGCTGATCGACCTGGACCGCTTCAAGGTCATCAACGACACCCTCGGCCACGCGGCCGGCGACGAACTCCTCGTCGAGGTCGGCCGCCGCCTGCGCGGCTGCGTGCGCCATTCCGACCAGATCATGGAAGGCGTGCTGGAAGGCCTGTCCAACCGCAGCCACCGCGGCCTGGAGGCCGTCGGGCGCCTGGGCGGCGACGAGTTCGTCGCGCTGCTGCCCGAGGTGACCGACGAGCGCGACGCCGAGCGCGTGGCCCAGCGCGTGCTGGACGCGCTGCGCGAGCCCATCTTCGTCGGCGGCCAGGAATGCTTCGTGACGGCCAGCATCGGCATCGCGCTCTACCCGCGCGACGGCCAGACCATGGCCGACCTGCTGCGCAATTCCGACGTGGCCATGTATGCGGTGAAGAGCCAGGGCCGCAACGCCTCGGCGGTCTACTCGCCGCAGCTGGCCGGCCACGGCAAGCAGAAGCTGGAGCTGGAGAGCGCGCTGCACAAGGCGCTGGAGCGCAACGAGATCGTGCTGCACTACCAGCCCAAGATCGACGTGCGCGCGGCCCGCATGGTCGGCGCCGAGGCGCTGATGCGCTGGCAGCGCGGCAACGAGCTGGTGCCGCCGGCCGACTTCATCCCGCTGGCCGAGGAGACCGGCCTCATCGTGCCGCTGTCCGAGTGGGCGCTGAAGGAGGCCGCCCGCCAGGCCAAGCTCTGGCAGCTGCAGTTCGGCTTCAGCGACTCCATCGCCGTGAACCTGCCCAGCCGGCTGTTCGAGCGCACCGATCTCGTCGAGCACATCCACCAGTGCGTCAGCGCCTACGGCGTGCCGCACCGCTCCATCCAGCTCGAGATCACCGAGAACAACCTGATGAAGGATCTGCAGAACGTCATCCCGTCGCTGCATCGCCTGAACGAGGTCGGCGTCGAGATCTCCATCGACGACTTCGGCACCGGCTATTCGTCCCTCGCCTACCTGACCACGCTGCCGATCTCCGAGGTCAAGGTGGACCGCACCTTCGTGCGCGACCTCGGCATCACGCCGCAGAGCTCGGCCGTCGTCACGGCCATCATCGCGCTGGCGCGGGCGCTGGGCCTGCGCGTCATCGCCGAGGGCGTGGAGACGCTGCGCCAGATGGAGGTGCTGCACCGCCTGGGCTGCTCGCTGATGCAGGGCTTTTTGTTCAGCAAGCCGCTGCCGGCCGACGAGCTGGAGCGCTGGATCGCCCAGACCGTGCTGCCGCGCAAGGCGCCGTGGATCACGCAGGCGGACCCCAGCACCGACCTGGCCTCGCGCGGGCAACGCTGATGCGTTCGCAGCCCCCTCCGGCCCAGCTCGCCAAGGCGGCGCTGCAGCGCCTGGCCCAGGCCCGGCTGGAGCCGACGCCCGAGAACTATGCCCGCGCCTATGCCATCGAGGCCGGCACCGAGAACCAGCCGGCCGCCAATGCCGGCCTGCCGGAGCGCGTGCAGCAGTTGGTCTCCCGGCTGATCAGCCTGGCCCTGCCTTCGGGCACGGCGCGCCAGGAGCTGCAGACGGCGCTGCGCGAGCAGCGCTACGACGAGCTGCTGCGCGAGGTCGATAGGCTGCTCGACACCGCCGGCCCGGGCGCCCAGGCCGAGGCCCTGGCCCAGGCCATCGAGCGCCTGGTGCGCGGCCTGGAGCGCGGCGGCAGGCACTGGACGCTGGCGCGCAAGAAGGACGGCATCGCCCGCCTGCTGGAGCTGACCCGCACCGACAGCCACAAGCTCGTCAAGCGCCTGGGCCAGCTGATCCAGAGTTGGGACAGGGACGTCGAAGGCAGCGAGGTCGAGACCGGCGAGGACGGCGGCACGCCCAGCCAGTTCTTCACCGACAGCGGCTTCGCCGACTCCGGTTTCGCCGACGGCAGCCGAACCGGCCTGCGCGAACCCACCGCGGCCGCGGCGCCGACGCACTGGCCCGAGATCGGCGCCGAACTCAATGGCACGCTGCGCCACGCACTGCGCTCGCCGCAGACCGAGGCCACGCCGGCCGATGCGCTGCTGCGCGAGCTCGAGGCCGCGCAGGCCGAGCTCAAGGCCGGCGGCGCCACGCCCGAGCGCGCGGCGCAGATGGCCGCGCTGTGCCTGCGCGCCCGCCACCTGCTGGACCACCGCCGCCATCTCTTCGACGAGCTCGGCGGCCTGTGCCGCGAGCTGTCGTCCAGCCTCGTCGACCTGGCCGAGGACGACTCCTGGGCCCAGGGTCAGGCCGAGGCCATGAACCAGACGCTGGCCCAGGGCCTGTCGGGCCGCGGCGTGCGCACCGTGTCCGAGTTGCTGGCCGGCACGCGCGAGCGCCAGCGCACGCTGCGCGAGGAGCGCTCCCGGGCGCGCGATGCGCTCAAGGGCCTGATCCAGCGCATGCTGGCCGAGCTCGGCGAGCTGGGCCAGCACACCGACCGCTTCCAGAACAACGTCGGCCGCTACGCCGACGTCATCGAGCGGGCCGACTCGCTGGAGAGCCTGGCCGGTACGGTGCGCGAGATGGTCGAGGAGAGCCGCAGCGTGCAGGGCCTGGTGGCGCAGACGCAGGCGCGGCTGACGCTGGAGCACGACCGCGCCGCCGCGCTGACGCAGCGCGTGGACGAGCTCGAGAGCGAGCTGCGCCGACTGTCCAGCGAGGTCCACACCGACCAGTTGACCCAGGTCGCCAACCGCCGCGGCCTGATCCAGGCCTTCGGCATCGAGCAGGCCAGGGCCGAGCGCGAATCCACCCGCGTCGCGCTGGCCCTGCTGGACATCGACAACTTCAAGAAGCTCAACGATAGCCTCGGCCACCATGCCGGCGACATCGCGCTGAAGTCGCTGGCCGAGCGTACCCAGGCCTCGCTGCGCCCGGGCGACATGGTCGCGCGCTACGGCGGCGAGGAGTTCGTGCTGATGCTGCCCGACACGCCGCTGGACGAGGCACAGGCCGTGCTGGTGCGGCTGCAGCGCTCGCTGTCCGCGGCCCTCTTCAGCCACGAGGGCAAGGATGTGTTCGTGACCTTCTCGGCCGGCGTCACGCTGTACCGGCCCGGCGAGACGCTGGAAGCCGCGCTGGACCGCGCCGACGTGGCCCTGTACGAGGCCAAGCACACCGGCAAGAACCGGGCCTGCGTGGCGGAGTGAGCGGCTGCGCGCAGCGCCCCTGCGGGCCTGCGATCCAAGTGATCACAGGCGCGAAGCCGCGTCAGAAGTTGAAGGCCAGGCGCAGGCCGCCCCAGTGCCGGCCGCCCACGTGGATGGGCGCCGTGGCCTCCTTGAGCACGACGAAGCGGCCGCCGCCCATGTCGCGGCGGTAGGTCTGCAGCAGGAAGGGCCGCGCGTTGCGCGCCGAGGCCAGGCCGGTGCGGTCGTTGAAGATGCGGCGGTAGCGGCTGTTGGCCGTGTTCCAGACCGTGTCGCCGGGGCGCTGCGGCTGGCAGTATTTGCGGTTGTGCGTGGCGATATAGCCGTTGCGGTCGGCCGCGATGCAGAAGACGACCTTGTCGCTGAAGGCCAGCGCCCTTTCCTGCACGGTGGGGAAGAGGCGGTCCGTCAGCGCACAGAAGCGCGTCGTGTGCTGCTGAGGCAGGGTGCCGTCGACGGGTCGGTAGTTCTCGTCGAAGAGGTCGGCGGTGCTGATCTGGCCGTCGCGCAGCGCGCCCTCCAGCAGCGCGGCGATCTCGGCGGCGGCGTCCTGGGCGGCGCGGATGAAGGGCATGTCGTCGACCTCGACGCCGCTCTCGGCGATCTGCTCGACCAGCTCCTCGGACATGCGCAGGAAGCGGTCGCTGCCGTCGAAGGCCACCTTGAGGCCCTGCGTGGCCTCCAGCACCTCGCGCTCCAGCTCCTGGGCGCGCTCGTTCAGCAGGTTCATCTGCTGGCCGCTGTCGGCGGCGGAGGCTGAGATGCGCTGCACGTCCTGCTCGACCTCGTGGAAGGCGGCGTGGATCTGGCTGGGCCTGGCCGCGTTCTCGGTCAGCTCGGCGCTGAAGCGGTCGATGCGCTCCTGCAGGCTGGCGATGGCGCCGACGATGGCCTTGGACGAGGACTCGACCTGCCCGGCCAGCCCCTTCACGGCCTCGGCGACGACGGCGAAGCCGCGACCGGCCTCGCCCGCGTGCTTGGCCTCGACGGCCGCGTTGAAGGCCACCAGCCGCGTCTGCAGCGAGATCTTCGTGATCTCGGCGGCCGCATCGGACACCTGGGCCAGCGTGGCCGCCATGCCGACCACTTCGCTGCCCACGACGCCCAGCGCGCCGCGCGCGCGCTGCACGGCGGCGGCGCTCTGCGCGGTGGCGTTGGCGATGGCGGCCTGGGCCTGGCCGATCTGGTGGAGCTGCCGGGCCAGGGCCTGCATGGCCTGGCCCTGGACCTGGACGACGCGCTGGGTGTCCTCGAGGGCGCCACGCACCTCGGCTGCGTCCTTGCCGACCGTGGAGATCGCGCGGGCCAGCCGCCTGACGAGGTTCAGCGAGGCGCCGTCATCGCGACGGCCGGGCTCCTCGCGCGACGTATCGGGAAGAGAAGCTCCTGACTTGGGCCACCTGAGCATGCATTTGTCCCCTGCTTGTCGGTCGGGGCCACGGCGGGCAGCGGTCCCGGTTTCTACCAGTCCCGCAGTTTCACTCTCAACCTTGCGATGGACTGACTGTGCAGCTGGCAGACGCGCGATTCCGTGACCTTGAGCACGGCCGCGATCTCCTTGAGGTTCATGTCGTGCTCGTAGTACATGCTCATCACGAACTGCTCGCGCTCGGGCAGGTTCTTGATGGCCGCCACCAGCGCCTCGCGCATGCGGTGGTCCTGCAGCAGCGAGACCGGGTTGGCGCCGTCGTCGGCCACATGGCGGTCGAGGTAGTTCTCGTCGCCGTCGTCGCCGCTCATGTCCTCCAGGTAGACGAGCTGGGTGCCGCGCACCTTGCCCAGCAGCTCCTGGTACTCGGCCAGCGGCAGGCCCATCTCGGCGGCGATCTCGGTCTCGCTGGGCGCGCGGCCCAGGCGCTGCTCGACCTTGTGCACGGCCACCTCGATCTCGCGCTGCTGGCGGCGCGTGCCGCGGCTCATCCAGTCGCCGCCGCGCAGCTCGTCGAGCATCGCGCCGCGGATGCGCTGGGTCGCGAAGGTCTCGAACTGCACGCCCTGCCCGGCATCGAAGCGCGACAGCGCGTCGGTCAGGCCGATCAGGCCGACCTGGATCAGGTCGTCCACCTCCACATTGGCCGGCAGCTTGGCGATCATCTGGTGCGCCAGGCGTCGCACCAGCGGGCTGTACTGCCTGATCAGCGTGCTGTTGTCGAGACGGCCTTTGGGCGTGTACATCGTGAACTCCGGCAGTTCAGTGCGCTGCGATGAAGGGAGAGGACACCGTGCGGGCCGGGCGCAGCGGAGTGGCGTTGGAGGCGGCGTCGATGGCCGCGCCGGGCGGCGCCGCGAGCAGCAGCTCGCGCGCCAGGTGGCGCAGCTCGGGCGTGAGCGGCGCCTGGTGGGGGGTCTTGGGGTCCAGGCAGGCCCAGTCGCGCAGCACCGCGCCGAGGAAGCCGTCGGCGCAGGAATGGAGCTGTTGCGCGATGCGGGTGGCCACGCGCAGCTGGGGATGGCAGGCCATCAGCAGACTGTAGACCATCAGCCCGGCCCGTTGTGTGAGCCATTTCATGCCGGCATAGGCTTCGGTGACGCTGCGCGGGTCGGTATCGGCCAGCAGCAGCGGGCGCACCTCGCGCAAGGCGACGACGCGGGCCAGCTCGGCCGCCGGCGCGTGCAGCAGGATGACGTCGGCCTCCGGCGCCGCGTCGGCCACGGCCTCCAGGAAGGCCGCCGCCGAGCCATTGGCGTTGATGTGGCGCAGCGGCAGGCCGCGCGCGGCCAGGTAGGACAGCCGGGGCGACAGCCGCTCGATGCAGTTGGACAGGTCCACCTGGGCCAGCTCCGAGGGCTGGGGCGAATGCTCGCCGGCGTCGACGACCAGCGTGTGCAGGCCCAGCTCGGCGAAGGCCGCGCACAGGCCTTCGAGCAGCAGGCCGGCCCCCATCACGCACGGGTTGCTGACGACCGGCACGAAGCGAGTCTTGGAGGCCGCGAACAGGCGGCGCAGGCCATGGGCTTGGTCTTGAGGCATGGCGGCCATTCAGTGGATGGCTCTCATGCCGTCGGTCAGCGGCGCACCGGCGAAGATGAGGTTGACGTCGGCGTTGTCCATGCGCCAGGCGCCGGCCGCGGGGCTCTTCAGCGCGCGCTGCACCAGGGCCGTGCCGGGCAGGCGGTGCCAGTCCTCCGGCACGCGCTGGCCGTTGGCCACGCCCAGCACCTTGAGCTTGTGGCGGATCAGCGTGTCCAGCGCCGGCGCGAGCTTGACGGCCTCGTCGATCTTGCTGAGCACCACGCCCTCGCAGGCCGCGCCCTTCCAGGCGCCGACGACGTCCTCGATGGTCTCGCCCTGCTGGGCTGCGTTGATGACGAGCAGCTTCCTGATGCTGGGGTGGGCCAGCATCTCCAGCAGCTCCTGGGTGCGGCTGTCGCGCTGGGCCATGCCGGCGGTGTCGACCAGCACCAGCTTCTTGCCGGACAGCAGCTCCAGCAGGTCGTCCAGCGAGGCGCGGTCGTGCGCCGTGTGCACCGGCACGCCGAGGATGCGGCCGTAGGCGCGCAGCTGCTCGTGGGCACCCACGCGGTAGGCGTCCAGCGTGATGAGGCCGAGCTGGCTGGCGCCGTACTTGGTGGCGAAATGGGCGGCCAGCTTGGCGGTCGTCGTCGTCTTGCCGACGCCGGTGGAGCCGATCAGCGCGAACACGCCGCCGCGGTCCTCGATGGCCGGCGCGGCCTCGTCGGCCTGCAGATTGCGCGACAGCACGTGGGCGGCCCAGGCGGTCTCGTCGGCCGGGTCGGTGGGCGAGCCGGCCTTGAACTCGGACGGGCAGCTCTCGGCCAGCTTGCGCACCAGGGCCGGGCTGAAGCCCAGCTCCAGCAGCTTCTGCGTCAGTCGCGCCTGCACGGGCTGGCGCTGCAGCTTCTCCATGAAAGCCAGCGAGGAGAAGCGCTCCTCGATCAGGCCGCGCATCTGGCGCAGCTCGGCGGCCATGTCCATCTGGCTGCGCTGCGTGGCATTGGGCTGGCCCGGCAGCGGCAGCGGCTCGGCGGTGGCGAGATCGCCGAGCTGGGGCACGGCGCGGGCCTGCGCGGGCATGGCCGACGGCAGGCGGATCTCGTCGCGCAGCACCGGCGGCGCGGCGCGAGCCTGGGCCGGCGCCGGGTCGGCGCGCCTGGGCGCCAGCGCGGCCATGGCCTCGGCGGCGCGACGCTCGCGCTGGGCGCGCGCGGCCTCCGGCGATACGGCAGAGGGCTGCGGCGCCGGCCGGGCGGCCGGCCGGCCCAGCGGGTCGGGCTGGCCTGCCAGCTCGGCCTCGCGGCGGCGCAGCACGCGCTCGCGCACATAGTCCTGGAAGCGCAGCGTGCTCATCGCCAACTGCTGCACGTCGCTCTGCACGTCGGGGCCGCCGAAGCCGGGCTCGAGGCGCTGCGAGCGCTCGGCGAAGCTGGCGCGCGGCTGCGGCTCGGCCGGCTGCGGCGGGCGGGCCACGCCGCGCGGCGCGGTGGCAGCCATCTGCTCGATCTGGCCCATGCCTTCCGGCGCCATGGCCAGCACCTCGACGCCTTCGGCCACCGATTTGTTGGACAGCACGACCGCATCCGGGCCGAAGGCTTGCTTGACGAGCGCCAGGGCCTCGCGCGAGGTCCTCGCGGTGAATTTGCGGACGTTCATGGAGCCTCCTGCCGAGCCGCCTCAAAGGAGGCGAACGCCCCCGTGGGGGGCAGCGAACGAATGTGAGCGTGGGGGCACATCAGGCAGTCCCTCCGATGATGGAGCCGATGCGGATGGTGTGGGTCTCGGGAATCTCGCTGTGGCCGAGCACCTTCAGGCGCGGCGCGGCGCGCTTGAGCAGGCGGGCCATGGGGGCGCGGATCAGGTCGGGCACCAGCAGGGCCGCCGGCACGCCGCGGTCCTCCTGCTTCTGGGCCGTCTCGGCGGCGCTGCGGGCCAGCGTGTCGGCCACGCCGGGATCGAGCGCCGCGCCATGCGGCGAATTGAGGGCCTGGGTGACGAGGCGCTCCAGCTCGGGCTCCAGCGCGATGACGTCCAGCTCCTTCGTCGAGCCGTAGATCTGCTGCACGATGGCCGGCGCGAGATGGGTGCGGATGCGGCGCGCCAGCTCGGCCGGGTCGGTGACCGTGGCGGCGTTCTCGGCCAGGCATTCGACGATGGAGCGCATGTCGCGCACATGCACGCCCTCTTCCAGCAGCAGCTGGAGCACGCGTTGCAGGGTGGCGATGCTGACCATCTTCGGGATCACGTCTTCTATGAGTTGCGGCGCCTGCCTGGTGAGGTGTTCCACCAGGGCCTGCGTCTCCACACGGCCGAGCAGCTTGGCCGCGTGCACTTGCATCAAGTGTGAAAGGTGGGTGGCCACGACGGTCGAGCAATCAACGACGGTAAACCCGCTCATTTGGGCCATCTCCCGCTGGCGCTCCTCGATCCACACGGCCGGCAGGCCGAAGGCGGGGTCGGTCGTCGCGGTGCCGATGAGCTTCTGCGTCGCATGGCCCGGGTTGATGGCCAGCCACATGCCGGGGAAGGCCTCGGCCTCGCCGACGACGCCGCCGCGCAGCGAGATGCGGTACTGGCTGGGGCGCAGCTCCAGGTTGTCGCGGATGTGCACCGGCGGCGGCAGGAAGCCGACCTCCTGCGCGAACTTGCGGCGCACGCCCTTGATGCGGCTGAGCAGGTCGCCCTCGCGGGTCTTGTCCACCAGCGTGATGAGGCGATAGCCCACCTCCAGGCCCAGCGTGTCGACGGGCACGAGATCCTCCCAGCTCGCCTCGCCGGCGCCCTCGCTGGGCGGCATGATGGGCTTGACGGCCCTGGCGGCCTCCTGGGCCTGCTCCTTGCTGCGCAGCCAGTAGGCCAGATAGCCCAGGCCGCCGGCGATCAGCAGGAAGACGACGTGGGGCATGCCCGGGATCAGGCCCAGCACGCCGATGACGGCGGCCGTGATGGCGATGCTCTTGGCCGAGCCGAAGACCTGGCGGCCGATCTGGCTGCCGATGTCCTTGTCCGTGCCCACGCGCGACACCACCATGGCCGCGGCCACCGAGATCAGCAGCGCCGGCACCTGGGCGACGAGCGCATCGCCGACGGCCAGCAGGATGTAGCTGTCGGCCGCCTGGCTGGCCGACAGGCCGTGCTGGGCCACGCCGATGATGAAGCCGCCGACGATGTTGATGGCCAGGATCAGCATGCCGGCCACGGCGTCGCCGCGCACGAACTTGCTGGCGCCGTCCATGGAGCCGAAGAAGTCGGCCTCGTCGGACAGCTCGGTGCGGCGGCGCTTGGCCTCGGCCTCGTTGATGAGGCCGGCGTTCAGGTCGGCGTCCACGGCCATCTGCTTGCCGGGCATCGCGTCCAGCGTGAAGCGCGCGCCGACCTCGGCGATGCGCTCGGCGCCCTTGGTCACGACGATGAAGTTGATGACGACGAGGATGGCGAACACGATCAGGCCGACCGCGAAATTGCCGCCGATCAGGAAGTGGCCGAAGCTCTCGATGACCTTGCCGGCCGCGCCGGTGCCCGTGTGGCCCTGCAGCAGCACGACGCGCGTGGACGCGACGTTCAGCGACAGGCGCATCAGCGTCGTCAGCAGCAGCACGGTCGGGAAGGCCGCGAAGTCCAGCGGCTTGATCATGTGGGCCGCCACCATCATCACCATCACGGCCATCGCGATGTTGAAGGTGAACAGCAGGTCCAGCACGAAGGGCGGCAGCGGCAGCACCATCATCGACAGCACCAGCAGCACCGCGACGGGCGCGCCGAGCGCGGCAATGATGGCGGCGCGCGGGCCGAGCAGGGACTGGAGTTTGGCGAGGAGGGCGTTCATGCGACGAGCGACGACGCGGGGTCGAGGGAGGCCGAGGCTTCCGGGCATTGTTCTTGCGCACGCGCGCAAACTTGAGCCGGAATAGCTGGGCGAACACCCGCCAAATGCGCGCCTGCCCCACTGCGCCGCAAGGCTGCGCGGCAGCGGTCGTAGACTTCATCAACGCCCCCGAGGAGGCCGAATGGCTGCGCGCAGAGAGATCCGTTTCGTGAGGTCGGCTGATGGCGTCCAGATCGCCACGGCCCGCTACGGCAGCGGCCCGCTGGTGCTCAAGGCCGCGACCTGGCTCACCCACATCGATCAGGTCGCCGCCGGCTCGGTCCAGCAGGCGCTGATCGACGAGTTCTCGGCCGCCCACACCTACGTCGAATACGACACCCGCGGCTGCGGCCTGTCGCAGCGGCGGGTCGAGGACCTGTCCTTCGACGCCTGGGTGCGCGACCTGGAAGCCGTGGCGGACAGCTGCGGCAGCGAGCAGCCATTCACGCTGATGGGCTTCACCTGCGGCGCGGGCGTGGCCGTGGCTTACGCGGCCCGCCACCCCGAACGCGTGGGGCGGCTGATCCTGTTCGGGGGCTTTGCGACGTCCTACTACAGCACCGGCCACCCCGATCCCGCCGTGCGGCGCGAGGGCGACCTGATGCGGGAGCTGGCCGCCGTCGGCTGGGGCCAGGACACACCGGCCTTCCGCCAGGTCTTCGTGTCGCGCTTCCTGCCCGACGCCACGCCCGCCCAGTGGGCCGCGTTCGACCAATTGCAGCGGACGACCTGCGCCCCGGACGTGGCGGCCCGCTACCTGGAAACCCTGTACGGCATCAACGTCAAGGAGGCCGCGCAACGTGTGCGCTGCCCCACCCTCATCCTCCACCCCAAGGGCGACCAGATGGTGTCCTTCGACCAGGGCCGGCGCCTGGCCTCGCTGGTGCCGGGCGCACGCTTCGTGCCGCTGGAAGGGCGCAACCACATCCCTTTCCCGACCGAGCCCGCCTTCGAAGCCTTCCGGCGCGAAGTGCGCGACTTCCTCGGTCATGCGGCGCCGGCCACCGTGGCAGAAGCACGGCTGACCGCCCGCCAGCGCGACGTGCTGGGCCGCATCGCCGCGGGGGCCACCGACAAGGAAGTGGCCGCCGCGCTGCAGCTGAGCCCCCGCACGGTGGAGATGCATGTCGGCTCGGCGCTGAAGGCGCTGGGCTGCCGCACGCGCGCCGAGGCAGTTCACTGTGCCGCGCGCCTTCGGCTGCTCTGACCCCGTAAAAGCCCGGTAGCGCCGGGCGGGCCTACCGTAGGACGCCGACTGGCGCGGCCGCTTCGGTCGCGGGACAGTCCCGCCGTCACCGACGGAGGCTGACCATGGACGACACCGGACCCGCGCTGCAGGACCTGTTGAAGGTGCACTGCTTCGGCTGCGGCGCGCTCAATGCCCGCGGCCTGCAGATCAAGAGCCGCTGGGACGGCGACGAGCTGGTCTGCCATTGGCGGCCCCCTGCGCATTACATCGGCCATCCCGGCGTGGTCTACGGCGGCGCCATCGCCTCGGTGGTGGACTGCCACGGCATCTGGACCGCCCTGGCCCAGTGCTGCCGCGACGAGAGCCTCAGCCTGGACCCCGCTGCGGGCGCGGCGCTGCCGCTGTTCGTGACCGGGCAACTGGCCGTCAACTTCCTGCGCCCCGCCGCGATCGAGCAAGCCCTGCAGCTCCGCGCCCGCGTGGTCGGCCAGGACGGGCGCCGCAGCACCGTGGCCTGCCGGGTGCTGCAGGGCGAGACCGAATGCGCGACAGCCGAGCTGGTCGCCGTGCGCATGAAGGGGCACTGACATGCGCGCCATCCTGTGCACCGAGTTTGCCGATCCGCCCCGGCTGTCCGTGGCCGCGCAGGACTGCCCGGCCCCGTCGGCCGGCCAGGTGCGCGTGCGCGTGCAGGCCGCGGCGGTGAGTTTCATGGACCTGCTGATGGTCCAGGGCCGCTACCAGATGCGCCCACCCCTGCCCTTCGTGCCCGGCACCGACGCGGCCGGCGTCATCGACGCGGTCGGCCCCGACGTGACCGGGCTGCAGCCCGGCAACCGCGTGATCTGCAGCGACTGGACCGGCGCCTGGGCCGAACAGCGCCTCGTGGCCGAGAGCCAGATCACGCCGGTGCCGGGCGGGCTGGATCTGGAGACCGCCTGCACCGTGCGCTATGCCTACGGGACGGCGCACTACGCCCTGGTCGAATGCGCGCGGCTGCAGCCGGGGGAGACCGTCTTCGTGAGCGGCGCGGCAGGCGGCGTGGGCCTCGCCACGGTGGACCTGGCCCGGCACCTGGGCGCGCGAGTGCTCGCCGGCGTCAGCTCGCCCGAGCGCGCCGCGGTGGCGCTGAGCCGCGGCGCAGAGCAGGTCATCGTCTACGGCCCGGGCGACCTGAAGGCGCAGCTGATGGCGCTGACCGGCGGACGAGGCGTGGATATCGGCGTGGACCAGGTCGGCGGCGAGGTGTTCGGCGGGCTGTCGCGTGCGATGGCCTGGGGCGGGCGCTTGCTGCCGATCGGCTTCACCAGCGGCAGCATCCCCAGCCTGCCGGCCAATCTGCCGCTGCTGAAGAACTACGCCCTGGTCGGTGCGTTCTGGGGGGCCTGGTCGCAGCGCCATCCCGAGCCGAGTGCCCGTGCCGACCGCCAGCTACTGGCATGGATCCGCGCCGGCCAACTGCGGCCGCTGGTCAGCGAGGTGCTGGCCCTGGAGCAGGCCGCCGAGGCCCTGCACCGGCTCGGCACGCGGGCCGTTCAGGGCCGTCTCGTGCTGCGGGTGGTCTGACCCCGCTCAGGGCAGATCGTCGTCGCCGTCGTCGGGAGGTGCCCAGCCCGGTTGGTTGTGCGGGTCCAGCTCCGGCGGCACATACGGGTGCGGCATGTCCGGGCGAGCCGCGGCGCGCGATGCCATGGCCGCACGCAGCTGGTAGACATAGGCCAGCACCTGGGCCACGGCGCCGAACAGCGCGGCGGGGATCTCCTGGTCGACCTTGGCGTGGGCATAGAGGGCGCGGGCCAGCACGGGCTGCTGCAGCACCGGCACCTTGCTGTCCTTGGCCAGGTCGCGGATCTTCATGGCCAGCAGGTCGGCGCCCTTGGCGACGACCTTGGGCGCGGCCATCCGGCCTTCCTCGTACTTCAGCGCGACCGCATAGTGGGTCGGGTTCATGACGACGAGGTCGGCCTGGGGCACCGCGGCCAGCATGCGGCGCTTGGCCATCTCGCGCATCCTGGCGCGCACCTTGGCCTTGATCTCGAGGTTGCCCTCGACCTCCTTGAGTTCCTGCTTGGCCTCCTCGCGGCTCATGCGCAGGCGGCGCATCCACAGCTGGCGCTGCAGCGGCACGTCGATGGCGGCGAACACGGCCAGCGCGACGGCCAGCAGCATCAGCCCGCCCATCAGCTGCTGGCCGGCATAGGCCAGGGCCGAGGGCAGCGGCACCGACATGATGCCGACGTAGGCCGCCAGGCGCTCCTTCAGCACCAGCGCGCCGACGATGCCCAGCACCAGGGCCAGCAGCACGGCCTTGAGCGCGCTGCCGAAGCCCTGGCCGGTGAACAGGCGCCCCAGGCCCTCGATCGGGTTCATGTGCGTGAACTTGGGCGCCAGCGGCTTCAGCGTCCAGTTCCAGCCGCCGCTGGCGAGGTTGCTGGCGACGGCCGCCAGCAGCAGCAGCGCGGCGACCGGCCCCATGACGGCGGCGAAGGCCAGCGTCATGTCGACGAGGCGCTCGCCCATGAAGCCGGGCCGCGCGAGCAGGCGGGCGTCGAAATGCAGGCCGATGCCCAGCATCAGGCGCAGCCGCTCGACGATCAGCGGCCCGCCCACGGCCAGCACGGCGCCGCCGGCCACCATCATCGCGAAGTGCGGCAGGTCGCGCGAGCGCGGCACCTGGCCCTCGGCCCGCGATCTGGCGATCTTCTTGGCCGAGGCGGGCAGGTTGCGGTCTTGTGCGTCTTGGTCGGCCATGGCGGTTCTGCAGCGCTGGGCCGAATTGTTCGGGGCCGCCCCGTGAACTTGAGCGGGAAAAGCGGGCGGGATTGCCGGCTTATCCGGCCTCGGCCGCGCGCGGGTCGGTCACCAGCCGGAAACGCAGACGGCCGGCGCAAAGGCCGGCCGTCGGGGAGGCGGCGACGGGCTCAGAAGCCGAGGCTGGCCAGCAGGTCGTCGACCTCGCCCTGGTTGGCGACCACGTCGGTGCGGCCCTCGGGGTTGACCACGGGGCCTTGCAGGATGTTGGGGTCGACCTTCTCGCGCTGCTCGGGCGGCACCACCTGCACCAGCAGCTTGACGAGGCTGTCCTCCAGGTCATTGGCCAGCTTCACGACCTTGGCGACGACCTGGCCGGTCAGGTCGTGGAAGTCCTGGGCCAGCATGATGTCGGTCAGGTGGCCGTCGATGCTCTGCGTGCGGGTCTCGACGTCCTTGACGAAGTTCATCACCGCGCCGCTGGCCACGGCGCGCACCGGGTCGGCCACGATGGCGGCGGCCAGTTCCTGCGTGGCCTTGCTGATGCCGGCGTGCTCGGCCTTGGCCTGGTCGACGGAGTTCAGCACCCTCTCGGCGGCGGCGGCCGTCTTGGTGGCGATGTAGTTCAGGCGGCTGCGCGCATCGGGCAGGCCGTCGGTGGCCACCTGCAGCTTGGGCATGACGCCCAGGCGCTGCATCGTGTCGTGCAAGGTGCGGGTGATGGTGCCAAGCTGCTGGAACACCTCGGGCGAGACGAGCAAGGGCTCCTGGGACTTGGCCAATTGGTCCAACTGTTCCATCGACATGGCGATTCCCCTTTTTTGTTTGTTGTCAGGCCGCGGCGGCCAGCTTCTGCATGATCTTCTGGACTTTTTCTTCCAGCGTCGCCTTCGTGAAGGGCTTGACGATGTAGCCGGCCGCGCCCGACTGGGCCGCCAGCACGATGTCTTCCTTGCGGGCCTCGGCGGTGACCATCAGCACCGGCAGATGCTTGAGGTTGGGATCTTCCTTGATGGCCTTCAGCAGTTCGAAGCCCGTCATATTGGGCATGTTGATGTCGCTGACGACGAAGTCGAACTTGGAGCCCTTGAGCATGCTCAGCGCCTCGACGCCGTCCTCGGCCTCTTCGCAGTTGTTGTAGCCGATCTCCTTCAGCAGGCCGCGCACGATGCGGCGCATGGTGGAGAAGTCGTCGACAACCAGGAATTTCATGTCAGCGCTCATGGCGATCCTCTCTCTCGGGGCGGGATTCAGGGGTCAGCCCGCAGTCTAGTTCCAGCGGGCCGGAGCGGGAGATTCAGTTTGCGGCATTTTCCCGCTGCGCGGCACCTGCGTGACCCCGCTGCGCGGCACCTGCGTGACCCCGCTGCGCGATGCCGTCACCGGGGCAGCCGCGTGCCCCCGCCGCGCGGCATTTCCGCGGGCGCGTTGCCCACGGGCGCCGATGCGGCCTCGTCGCCGTCGTCGGGCAGGTTCTTCAGCACGGCGTCCTCGGCATCGCGGTTCATCACGATGATGCTGATGCGCCGGTTCAAGGGGCTGTTGGGATCCTTGGCATCGAGCAGCTTGCTCGCGGCCAGGCCCTGCACGCGCAGCATGCGCGCCTCCGGCAGGCCACCGGCGACCAGCTCGCGGCGCGACGCGTTGGCCCGGTCGGCCGACAGCTCCCAGTTGCTGTAGCCCAATGCGCCGCCCGGGAAGGGCTGGGCGTCGGTGTGGCCCTCCACCGTCAGCCGGTTGGGCACCTCGGTCAGCACATTGCCCAGCTCGCGCAGCAGCTCGTGCATATAGGGCTTCACGACGGCGCTGCCGCTGTCGAACATCGGCCGGTTGCCCTCGTCGACGATCTGGATGCGCAGGCCTTCCTTGGTCATGTCCAGGCGGATCTGGCCGCCCAGCGCCGCCAGCTTGGGGTTCTCGGCCAGCACCTGCTCGACCTTGGCCTTGAGCTGCTCCAGCCGCGACTTCTCGGCCTTGCGCTGCTCCTCCTTCAGCGCGCGCAGCGTGTAGCTGGACTTCTTGGCCTGGCTCTCGCCTTCCTTGACCTGGCCGGTCTCGCGCGTCAGATCCTTGCCGCCGCCGCGGATGATGCTGGACGAGTCGCCCGAGCCCGAGCCGCCCAGCATCGCCACCTTCAGCGGCGACTGGAAGAAGTCGGCAATGCCCTTCTTGTCGCCCTCGGTCGTCGAGCCCAGCAGCCACATCAGCAGGAAGAAGGCCATCATGGCCGTGACGAAGTCGGCATAGGCGATCTTCCACGCGCCGCCGTGCGCCGCATGGCCGCCCTTCTTCACCTTCTTGATGATGATGGGCTGAAGCTTCTTCGCGTCACCGGCCATGGGCGCAACCCGTCAAAACAGCCAAAGACAACCACAGAGGCACAGAGTCACAGAGCAAATTCAGCTCCGGCTTCCTCTGGGCCTCTGTGCCCCTGTGGTTGCATTTCATCGGCCGGATCACTTCTTCTTCACGTGGCCTTCGAGTTCGATGAACGACGGGCGGTCGCCCGAGAACAGCACCTTGCGGCCGAACTCGATGGCCACCTGCGGCGCATAGCCCTGCATGCTGGCCAGCAGCGTGGTCTTGATGCACTGGAACTCCTTGCTGGCGTCCTCGACCTTCTGCTCCAGCAGGCCGGCCAGCGGCTCCGCGAAGCCGTAGGACAGCAGAATGCCCAGGAAGGTGCCGACCAGGGCCGAGCCGATCATGCCGCCCAGCACGGCCGGCGGCTGGCCGACCGAGCCCATGGTGTTCACGACGCCCAGCACGGCGGCCACGATGCCGAAGGCCGGCAGGCCGCCCGCCAGGCGCTGCAGCGCCGCGACGGCGGCATGCTCCTCCTGGTGGTGGGTCTCGATCTCGCTGTCCATCAGCGCCTCGATCTCGTGCGCGTTCAGGTTGCCCGACACCATCATGCGCAGGTAGTCGGTGATGAACTCGGTGACGTGGTGGTCGTTGCCCACCGTCGCGTATTTCTGGAACAGCGGCGAGTTGTGCGGATCCTCGACGTCCTTCTCGATGGACATCAGGCCTTCCTTGCGCGCCTTCTGCAGGATGTCGTACATCAACGCCAGCAGCTCCATATAGCGCGCCTTGCTGTACTTGCTGCCCTTGAAGCACAGGCCCAAGCCGGCCGCGCTGGCCTTGACCACCTTCATCTGGTTGTTGGCCAGGAAGGCGCCGATGGCGGCGCCGAAGATGGTGATCATCTCGAAGGGCAGCGCATGCAGGATGACGCCGATGTTCCCGCCGTGGGCGATGAACACGCCGAAGATACAGGCCATGGAAATGGCCCAGCCGATGAGGACGAACATGCGCGAACGAGTTGGGGGTGTTCAGGCCATATCGGCCCGCTGCCGGGGGGCTTGAGCGAGTATGCCCCGGAGAAGGCGCCCGGAAGCCTTCATTCGGCGGGCTTTGGCGGCGCAATCCGGCCCGGGCGGTAAAGCCACACGAACCGGCCGTTGCCCAGCCGCCAGCTCGCCACCGGCGCCGCGTCCGGCACCGCGAAGTCCAGGCTGACCAGCCAGGCCCCGGACGCCAGCTCGGCACAGGCCTTGGCCCAGACACGCGGCATGGACTCGGGCCGCTGGAAGACATAGACCAGCGCAAACGGCGCCCAGTCGTCGGCCCACAGATCGCCGCGCCTCACGCGCGCACCGCGGGCGCGCCAGCGCGCGATCCAGGCCAGCGGCCGGCTCCACTCCACACCCTCGACGCAGGCCTGCGGGTAGACGCGGCACAGCTCGCGCAGGCCATCGCCCGCACCGCAGCCGGCATCCAGCACGCGCGCCCGGGGCGGCAGAGGCGCCAGCGCGGGCAGCCGCTCCAGCGCACCGGCCGGGGTCGGGAAAAAGGGCGCCTCGGTCCAGCTGCGACGCGGGTAGAGCCACCACAGCAAGGCCAGCGGCACCAGCCACAGCAGGCCGGACGCCTCGCCCTGCCAGCCCAGCGCCGGCACGGAGACCGGGAACCCCAGCACAACGAACAGGCGGCGCCAGCGCTCGCGCTGCAGCCGACTCAGAGCCCACCCGATGGCAACGCCCAGCGCGAAGGCCGGGCCCGCCGTCAGGCCGGCCGCGAGCGATGCCGAATAGCCCAGCCAGGCCGCCAGCCAACTCCACAGGGCCGACAACGGCCAGCGCGAGAGCCACATGCCGCGCAGCGTAGCGGCGCCGGGCCTCAATGCAGCTGGATCGAGCCCTGGGCCCGCCCTTTGCCGGCGCGGGCCGGCGGGTTGCACAGGCCGCAGACGAAGTGGCGGGCGATCTCGTGCGGATGCGTCACGAACTGGCCGTTGCAACGCGAGCATTTGGTCAGCGTCAGCATGCCGTTGTCGACGAACTTCACGAGACGCCAGGCCCGGGTGACCGACAGCATGGCTTCCAGGCCCTGGGCCTGGGCCTGCTCCTGATAGAGCTGGTAGGCCTTGATGACGGTATCGATCTCCTCCATCTCGGCCGCCTTGTTCAGGTACTCGTGGATGTTCAGGAACAGGCTGGCATGGATGTTCGGCTGCCAGGTCATGAACCAGTCCGTCGAGAACGGCAGCTGCCCCTTGGACGGCGACCTGCCGGACACCTCCTTGTACAGGCGCAGCAGGCGCTCGTAGGACAGGTCGGTCTCCGACTCCAGCACCTGCAGGCGGGCGCCGAGGTGGATCAACTGGATGGCACGCTCGATCTGCTTCGCTTCGGTCAGGATGCTCTTCACACGCATGGTGGACTCCGGCTGAGAACGGGGCGATCAGGCGTGCTCGTGGCGGCCGGCCATCAGGATGGCGGCGTGCAGCCGGCCCACCCCGTCCCCCGCGGTCTTGCCATGCCCCGTGAGCAGGCCCCAGACCAGATCGTCCGACATGCGGAAGCTGCACAGCAGCGTGTTGCCCGAAGCGATCTTCAGGATCTGCGCCGGGCTGAGCGTCTCGATCAACAGCGCCGTCTCCTCGTTGATGCCCAGGCGGTAGAGCGCCTGCTCGCGGTCGGCCCGGATCAGGCCCTGGGCCAGCATCAGATAGGACAGGTTGGCTTCGCGGATTTCGGCAAGGATCTGTTCGACTTTCATGGGGGCTCCGTGGCAGCAGGTCAGGCGATGTATCGACGTGCGACGGATTGTGGAGAGCCGGATTAGCGGCGTGGATCAGGCCATTTCGGCAACTTGAGTCCCGTTAATTCCACCCCCCTTGTAGGAATTTGCCCGACAAGCCCCGCTGCACCCGCCCGGGAAGCCTGCCCTGCGACAAAGTTCACGAACGACCGAATTCGGCGTGCGATTTCGCACTTGCCGAGCGAAGCCTGCGACAAAGGGTTCAAGTTCTCTGCCACCCCTCCGATAAACGCTCCAACGGCGGCCGAGGAATCGGCACCGTGGTCCGGAGTAAGCGGCCGACGGACGGTGCCATGCGGCACCGTCACCGAGGTGACTCACGCCGGGCGCAGCGGAGCGGGGCAGCCCCTCTGCGGCAGATTGGAGCCCCAGGGAAGGTCCGTCCGACTCCCGAGGCTCCGGCGATGCCGGCGCTCTTGCCGGAAGTCACTTCAAATCGAAGGAGTTTTTCATGGCCATGCAGATCAACACCAACCTGAATTCGCTGACCGCCCAGCGCAATTCCAGCAACACGCAGAACGACCTGAGCACCGCGATCGCGCGCCTGTCCTCCGGCCTGCGCATCAACAGCGCCAAGGACGACGCCGCCGGCCTCGCGATTTCCGAGCGCTTCTCGGCCCAGATCAACGGTCTGAACCAGGCCGCCCGCAATGCCAACGACGGCATCTCGCTGGCGCAGACCGCTGAAGGCGGCCTGTCCTCGGTCGGCGCCAACCTGCAGCGCATGCGCCAGCTCGCCGTGCAGTCGGCCAACGCGACCAACAGCGCCAGCGACCGCGCCGCGCTGCAGCAGGAAGTCACCCAGCTCGCCGCCGAAATCGACCGCGTCGCGACGCAGACCCAGTTCAACGGCCTGAACCTGCTGGACGGCAGCTTCACCGCCCAGCAGTTCCAGGTCGGCGCCAACGCCGGCCAGACCATCACGGTCGCGAGCATCGCCAGCGCCCGCGGCAGCGCCCTCGGCCAGTACCAGGGCTTCTCGCTGACCAACCAGTCCATCGGCACGGCCAGCAACACGGCCGCGGCCCTGACCGTCACCGTCGGCGGCGGCCCGGCCGTCTCGCTCGGTTCCGTGGCCGTCGACGCCAAGGCCCAGGCCGCGGCGATCAACTCCGGCAACGTCGCCGGCCTGACCGCCACCGCCAACGCGACGACGATCGCTGCCGCGGCGCAAACCAACGCCGCCACCGCCTCCGGCACGGCGACGATCACTGTCAACGGCGTCGCCATCAACGTCGCCGGCGTCAACGGTGCCGGCGCCCAGTCCACCAACCGCGCCGCCGTCGTCTCCGCGCTGAACGCGCAGTCGGCCGCCACCGGCGTGACCGCTTCGGACACCGGCTCTGGCGTCTCGCTGTCCGCCGCCGATGGCCGCAACATCACGGCCACCTACGCGGCCGGCACTTTCACCGGCTCCAGCCTGACCGACTTCGGCATCGGCGCCACGTCGGCCACGACCTACGGCGGCACGCTCAACATCAGCTACTCCGCTCCGTCCGGCGTGTCCGGCAGCGTGGTGTTCGCCCAAACGGCCGGCCTGAACTCGACGACCGCCATCGCCGCCACCGGCACGGCCGTCAGCGCCATCGACATCTCGACGGTGACTAACGCCAACTCCGCGCTGTCGGCCATCGACGCCGCGCTGGCTTCGGTCAACAGCAGCCGCGCCAACCTCGGCGCCATCCAGAACCGCTTCAGCTCGACCATCAACAACCTGTCGACCACGAGCAACAACCTGGCGGCCTCGCGCAGCCGCATCCAGGACGCCGACTTCGCGGCCGAAACCGCCAACCTGAGCCGCGCCCAGGTGCTGCAGCAGGCCGGCACGGCCATGGTCGCCCAGGCCAACCAGCAGCCGCAGCAGGTGCTGACGCTGCTGCGTTAATCCGCGCACCTGAAACGCCGCGCGCAACGCGCGGCGCCGGCGGGCCGGCCCTCCTCGGGACTTCCGAGGAGGCCGGCCCGCCGCTTTTGGCGAGGCTGAATTGACCGCGAAAGCCGCCGCTTATCCGGGCTAGGCCGATCGGCCGCACTCGGAAGAATTCGGACACCAAATCCCGGCTCGGCATTTGGCGTTCGGATCGACGAGATCGATCCAGGAATGCAAGGCTTTCACGGAGAGATTTCATGTCGCAGACCATCAACACCAATCTGTCGTCGCTGACTGCCCAGCGCAATGCCAGCAAGACGCAGAACGACCTGAGCACCGCGATTGCACGCCTGTCCTCCGGACTGCGCATCAACAGCGCCAAGGACGATGCCGCCGGCCTTGCGATCAGCGAGCGCTTCACCGCCCAGATCAACGGCCTCAACCAGGCCGCGCGCAACGCCAACGACGGCATCTCGCTGGCCCAGGTGGCCGAAGGCGGCCTGGGCTCGGTCGGCGCCAACCTGCAGCGCATGCGCCAGCTGGCCGTGCAGTCCGCCAACGCGACCAACAGCGCCACGGACCGCGCCGCGCTGCAGCAGGAAGTGCTCCAGCTCGCCGCCGAAATCGACCGCGTCGCGACCCAGACCCAGTTCAACGGCCTGAACCTGCTGGACGGCAGCTTCGCCGCCCAGCAGTTCCAGGTCGGCGCCAACGCCGGCCAGACCATCACGGTCGCCAACATCGCCAGCTCCCGCGCCAGCGCCCTCGGCGTCTACCAGGGCTTCACGGCCACCAGCCAGTCCATCGGCACCGCGAGCAACACGGCCGCAGCGCTGACCGTCAACGTTGGCGGCGCCGGCGCCGTCGCGCTCGGCACGGTCGCCGTCGATGCCAAGGCCCAGGCCGCCGCGATCACCTCCGGCAATATCGCCGGCCTGACCGCCACCGCCAACGCCACCACCGTCGCGGCCGCAGCCCAGACCAACGCCGCCACCGCCTCCGGCGCGGCGACGATCACCGTCAACGGCGTGGCCATCAACGTCAACGGCGTCAATGGTGCCGGTGCCCAGTCCACCAACCGTGCCAACGTCGTCGCCGCGCTGAACGCGCAGTCGGCCGCCACCGGCGTGATGGCCACCGACACGGGCACCGGCGTGTCGCTGACCGCCGCCGACGGGCGCAACATCACCGTCACTTACGCGGCCGGCGGCTTCACCGGCTCCAGCCTGACCGACTTCGGTATCGGCGCCACCTCGGGCACGACCTACGGCGGCACGATCAACATCAACTATGTCGCCCCTTCCGGCGTATCCGGCAGCGTCGTGTTCGCCCAGACCGGCGGCCTCAACTCGACGAACGCCATCGCCTCCACCGGCACGGCCGTCAACGCCATCGACATCTCGACGGTGGGCGGCGCCAACGCCGCGCTGTCGGCCGTCGACGCCGCGCTGGCCACGGTGAACAGCAACCGCGCGACGCTGGGTGCCATCCAGAACCGCTTCAGCTCGACCATCGACAACCTGACGACGGCCAGCAACAACCTGTCGGCCTCGCGCAGCCGCATCCAGGACGCCGACTTCGCGGCCGAAACCGCCAACCTGAGCCGCGCCCAGGTGCTGCAGCAGGCCGGCACGGCGATGATCGCCCAGGCCAACCAGTTGCCGCAGCAGGTGCTGTCGCTGCTGAAGGGCTGAGGCCGCGAGGGCCGGCCACGCCGCCGCGCCCGAGAACGTGAAATCCATCGCGGTTTCAAAAAGGTAAAGCGCCTAAGATTTCGGCAGCGTCGACCGATAAACGAAGGACCATGACCTCCATCACCGGCACCTCGACCATGTCGTCCCCGGGCATCGGCAGCGGGCTCGACGTCAGCAGCATCGTCACGCAGCTGATGGCGGTTGAATCCCAGCCGCTGAAGCTCATGCAGATAGCGGCGCAGAAGATGCAGACGCAGCTGTCGGCCTACGGCAAGATGCAGTCTCTGGTATCGGCGCTGCAGGACGCCACGACGCCGCTGCTGACCAGCACCAACTACTCGCTCACGACCGCCGCGTCATCCGACGTCTCAAGTGTCGGCGTTGCCACGACGACCGGCGCGGTCGCGGGCAATTACGCCGTCTCGGTGAGCGCGCTGGCGGCGTCGCAGACCCTGGTCAGCGCCAGCGGCCAGTTCGCGGCGACCACCGACATCGTCGGCACCGGCACGCTGACCATCAGCCTGGGCAGCTGGAACGCCGGGCAGACGGCCTTCACGCCCAAGACCGGCGCCCAGTCGGTCAGCATCACGATCGACTCGACCAGCAACACGCTGGCCGGCGTCCGCGACAAGATCAACGCGGCCAATGCCGGCGTGACGGCGACCATCGTCACCGACTCGACCGGCTCCCGCCTGGCCCTGCAGTCGAGCAGCACGGGCGCCGTCAACGGCTTCAAGGTGGCGGTCACGGAGACCGGCGCGGCCGGCCTGGGGCGCCTCGCGTTCGACCCCTCGGTCAACATCAGGCAGATGACGCAGACCACGGCGGCCGCCGACACCCAGGCGACGGTCAACGGCATCGCGATCACGAGTTCCAGCACGACGCTGAGCAACGTCATCCAGGGCCTGACCCTCACCCTCGGCAAGGTGACGACGGCGCCCGTGCAGGTGACGGTCAGCGCCAATACCGATGCGCTGAAGGCGATGGTGAAGAGTTTCGCCGCCGCCTACAACGCACTCAACGGCTTCATCAGCGACTCGACCAAGTACGACCCCGTCGCCAAGCAAGGCGCGTTGCTGCAGGGCGACCGCACCACGCTGAGCCTGCAGACCCAGTTGCGCAACCTCCTGGGCGGCTTCGGTTCGGCCTCGTCGACGTTCAACACCCTCAGCTCGATCGGCCTGCGCTTCCAGAAGGACGGCTCGCTGCAGGTGGACGACACCGCGCTGAGCGCCGCCGTACAGAACCCGACCGAGCTGAAGAAGGCGCTGTCCAACGTCGACCTCACCAGCCCGGTCAACAACGGCTTCTTCAAGAAGCTCTCCGACTGGGAGGCCATTGCGCTGGGCACGACGGGCTCGCTGCCGACGATACAGCAGTCTCTGCAAAAGGGCGTCGCTTCAAACCAGAAGGATCAGGATGCCTTCCAGGTCCGGCTGAGCCTGACCGAAAAACGGCTGCGTGACCAGTACTCCGCACTGGATTCGACGATGTCGAAGGCCAACGCGCTGTCCAAGTACGTGAACCAGCAGATCACGCTCTGGAACAACCAGAGGAGCAGCTGACGGCGTTAAGTAATGGCGTTTGACGCGCCAATCCCGGTTCAAGAACCGGCCGCAAAGGCCGAAAACAAGGACAAGTGAACCGGAGTCCAGCGTGATGTTCAGCATGCCCCAGTCCTTCGGCGGACACCGCCCCCGCACCAATGCCTACGCCGACATCGGCGCCAGCACCGCGACCGACGACGCCAGCCCCCACAAGCTCATCGGACTGCTCTACAGCACGGTGCTGAGCGACATCCATACGGCTCGCGGCGCCATCCGGCGAGGCGACATGCCTGCCAAGGCCCGGGCGATCAGCCGCGCCGTGCGCATCGTCGACGAAGGCCTGGCCGGCGTCCTCGACATGCCGCGCGGCGGCGAAATCGCCGAGCGCCTCGCCGCTCTCTACGACTACCTGGTGCGTCGCCTCACCATCGCCAACCTGCACAACGACGAAGCTGCCCTGGCCGAATGCGCCGGGCTGGTCGACACCATGAAGGACGGCTGGGAGGGCATCGCCGCGCAGGTGCATGCCGGCGCACAGGCCGCCCCCGCTACCGACGCAGGTTGATATGGACGCCCCCCTGCTCAACTACTACGAAGCGATCGAACGGGCCAGTGCCGACATGCTGTCGGCGGCCCGCAACGGCAATTGGGATGAAGTGGTCCGGCTGGAGGGCGCCTGCGTGCTGCTGATCTGCCAGCTCAAGGCCGCCGCAAATCAGGGGTCGCTCGCCCCCGGCGAATCCACGCTGAAGGCGCGCATCATGCAGCGCATCCTGATCAACGACGCCGAGATTCGCCATCTCGCCGAGCCCTGGCTCGAAGATCTCGACCGCGTATTGGCCGGCAACACCAAGCTGATGCACTGACACGGCCGCTCGCCCACGTCGCGCAGAACTACAATCGCCGGCCCCCGAGCGTGATGCTTGTCACGTTTCGGGGCCTAAAGTTCTTTGCCAAACTGCCGATAGGGCCGTGAGAGACCTTCAATTTGGGCTGAAGGGGATTCTGATGAACAGCATCAACGGAGTGGGAGCCGGCACCTCCTACAAGGTGGATTACTTGGATGCACGTAGCAATTCGATCCCGGACGCAACCTCCCTGGCGCGCAAGACCGAGCTCACCACGACCCTGACTGTCCAGATTGACCAGTTCACGCAGCAGCCGATCGTCCCCCGCTTCCCTTGGTTGAGCCGGCTCACGGCCGAGCTGGAAGCGGCCGCCAAGCAGCGGCCGACGTTCCCACCCACGTCGACACTGGGCAACCACATCGACAAGACAGCCTGACCCGCCCGCGGCGGCCACGCGTGTATGGCGAAGCGCCGGCCTGACCGGCATGGCTGCACTACCATCGTCCGCATGTCCGCCCCAACACAGACCGCACCCGAAGAGCTGCGCGTTTCCTCCCCCGCCGAAATCACCGCCTACCTGCAGCAGCTGCAGCGTGAAGGCGCTGGCCTGACGCTCAGCGGGCCGCCCGGTGCGAGCCTGTCCAGCCGCATCGTCGCGCTGGACCCCGCGGCCGATCTGCTCGGCCTTGAAATCGGCACCGATCCCGAAGGCATCAGCCAGGCCCTGGTGGCCGGCGGCGAGATCACCGCCGTCGCCTACCTCGGCACGATCAAGCTGCAGTTCGAGCTCGAAGCCCCCGTCATCGTCAGCGGCGAGCAGGGCGCCGTGCTGCGCACGACGCTGCCGACGCGGCTCTACCGCTTCCAGCGCCGCCAGTCCTTCCGCGTGCAGCCGGCCGGCAGCGTCTATCCGCGCGTCCTCGTGCCGGGCGGTGCCCAGCCCGGGCGCGCGCTGCGCGTGCTGGACATCAGCATCGGCGGCCTGGCTCTGGCCCTGCCCACCGACGCGGACCCGGCCCCGCTGCCGATCGGCCATGTCGCCGCCGACCTGGTGCTGGAGCTGGACCGCCTCACCGCGCTGCGCGTGGCCCTGCTGCCTCATCACGACAGCCCGATCAGTGGCGACGCCACCGGCACGCGCCAGCTCGGCTGCGCCTTCGTCGACCTCGACGCCGCGGCCGGCCGCTCGCTGCAGGTCTATGTGGACCAGACGCAGAAGCGCCGCCGCCTGCTGAAGCTGGACCTATGAAAAAGTCCCGCCGGACATCGGGCTTCACATTGCTGGAGGCCGTCTTCACGATGGCCGTGCTGGCCATCATCCTGGCCGCGGCCGTGCCCAGCTATTCCCACTACCTGGCCCGCCAGCGCCTGCGCCACGTCGCCGAGCTGCTGGAGCAGGATCTGCGCCATGCCCGCACCCTCAGCGTCGAGGAGGGGCGCAGCGTCTACATGAGCTTCCAGAGCGGCCGGCAATGGTGCTGGGGTTCGAGCCGCCAGTCCGCCTGCGACTGCGTCACCGGCCAGCCGCGCTGCGAGCTCGGCGGCATCGACGCGCACGAGCACAAGGGCACGCTGCTGCAGGCCGGCCGCGGCGTCACCTTCGAAGCCGGCCTGGGCCGAGCCCAGGGCTGGACGCGCATCGGCATCTCCAACGACCAGAACCAGCAGCTCTACCTGGACCTGGGGCCACTCGGCCGGCCACAGATCTGCGGCGCCGACTCGCGCAGCGGATGCTGAGCGAGAGGCCCGACGGGGCCGAGCCCAAGGCTCAGATCTGCATGTTCATGATCTCGGAATAGGCCGAGACCAGGCGGTTGCGCACCTGCAGCGTGGCCTGGAAGCCGATCTGGGCCTTCTGCATCGAGACCATGGTCTCTTCGAGGCTGACGGTGGGGTTGTCGAGCTGCACCTCGCGCTGCAGCCGCGTCGCCTCGTTCTGCTGGGCGCTGACGTTCTTCAGCGCCTGCGTCATCGCGTCGCCGAAGCTCGCGCCCGCCGGGGCGGCCGGCTTGGGCGCAAGCGGCTGGCCGTTGACCGCCAGGCCCGCGCGCGCGGCGGCCTGGGCGAAGTCGAAGGGGCGCAGCTTCATGTCCATGGAGCGGCACTTTGGCAGCAAGCCGCGGGCGCGAAGCCTGGAGATGCGCGGGCGCGGTCGGCCACTTCGACGCTTTCTTGAGGGGGGCGGCACGAATAATTTGCGCCATCGGCCGATTCCCGGCCCCTCCCGTTCCTTGCCGCCTCCATGGACACAGCCCTGAGCGCCCCCGCAGCAGCAGCCCCGGTGATGGTCGCCCCCGTCGAGGCGCCCAACCTCGTCCAGCGCATCAACGGCCTGCCGCTGCGCAGCAAGCTGGCCATGGGCGCAGGCCTGCTGGCCCTGGCCGGCGCGGTGCTGGCCATCACGCTGTGGTCCAGCCAGGGCGACTACCGCCCGCTGTTCACCGGCCTGGCCGACAAGGACGGCGGTGCCGTCATCGGCCAGCTCGCCGCGATGAACGTGCCCTACAAGCACGAGGCCGGCGGCACCATCCTCGTGCCGGCCGGCCAGGTCTACGAGCTGCGCATGAAGCTCGCGGCGCAAGGCCTGCCCAAATCAAGTGGAGGCGGCAGCGGCGGGACGGTCGGCTTCGAGCTGATGGACAAGTCCAGCATCGGCCAGACCCAGTTCAACGAGAGGCTGAACTTCCAGCGCGCCCTCGAGGGCGAGCTGACGCGCACCATCACGGCCATGTCCGACGTGGCCGACGCGCGCGTGCACCTGGCCATCCCGCAGCAGAACGGCTTCTTCCGCGAGCAGCAGAAGCCCAGCGCCAGCGTGATGCTGACGCTGCGCGGCGGCCGCACGCTGGATCGCGCCCAGATCGCCGGCATCGTCCACCTCGTGTCCAGCAGCGTGCCCGAGCTGTCGCCCAAGGCCGTCAGCGTGCTCGACCAGACCGGCGCCCTGCTCTCCCAGGCCGGCGCCGACGGCGCCACCGGCCTGGACAGCCAGCAGCTGCAGTACAAGCAGCAGGTCGAGGCCGGCTACAACAAGCGCATCCTCGAACTGCTGGAGCCCGTCGTCGGCCGCGACAACCTGCGCGCCACGGTGACGGCCGACGTCGACTTCTCGCAGACCGAGGCCACCGCCGAGGAATACCGCCCCAACCAGGGCGCCAACACCCAGGCCTCGGTGCGCTCCAGCCAGAGCAGCGAGCAGACCAATGCCAACGCCGCCCAGCCCACCGGCGTGCCGGGCGCAGCCACCAACCAGCCGCCGGTGCCGGCCACGGCCCCCGTCAACGGCGCCAGCGCGCCGCTGCAGGCCGCCCAGGGCAGCGCCGGCACGAACGGCAACCGCCGCGAGCAGGTCACCAACTACGAGCTCGACAAGACGGTGCGCGTCACGCGCGGCGCGGTCGGCAACGTCAAGCGGCTCAGCGCGGCCATCGTCGTCAACCAGCGCACGGTGACCGACGCGAAGGGCAAGACGACGACCCAGCCCGTGCCGGACGAGGAGATCACCCGCCTGACCGAGCTCGTCAAGGAGGCCATGGGCTTCAGCAGCGAACGCGGCGATTCGGTCAAGGTCGTCAGCGCGCCCTTCGTCGTCGACAAGACCGAGCCCGCCGACCTGCCGCTGTGGAAGCAGCCCTGGCTGACCGACCTGCTGCGCAGCGCCCTCGTGCCCGCGGCCTGCGTGCTGATCGCGCTGATCGCGGTGTTCGGCATGATCCGCCCGGCCATCAAGGCCGCCGCCCCGCCGCCCCCGCCCGAGAAGCCCGAGACCGTGGACGAGATCGTGGACGACGCCGAACTGCTGCCCGGCCCCGACGGCATGCCCAAGCTCGAAGCCCCGGTGCGCAGCGAAAAGCTGGACCGCGCCCGCGCGCTGGCACGCGACAATCCGGTCGCCGTCGCCAACATCGTGCGCGACTGGATGGCCGGAGAGACGATCTGATTCAGAGCTGAACCATGGACGACAAGGGCATAGAGAACGCCGCAATCCTGTTGATGTCGCTGGGCGAGGAAGAGGCCAGCGAGGTCTTCAAGCATCTGTCGCCCAAGGAAGTGCAGGCGCTGGGCGAGACCATCGCCAAGCTCAAGGTCATCAAGCGCGCCCAGGTCGAGACCGTGCTCGACAAGTTCGACGCCGTCGCCGAGACCCAGAGCACCCTGGTCACCGACACCGACGAATACGTGCGCGCCGTGCTGCGCAAGGCCCTCGGCGAGGACAAGGCCAACCTGCTGCTCGACCGCATCCTGCAGGGCAGCGACGTCTCCTCCATCGAGAGCCTGAAGTGGATGGACGCCGCCAGCGTGGCCGAGCTGCTGCGCAACGAGCACCCGCAGATCATCGCGGCCATCCTGGCCCACCTGGACTTCGACCAGACCGCCTCGGTGCTCAAGCTCTTCACCGAGCGCGGCCGCAACGAGGTGCTGATCCGCATCGCGACGCTGGACGGCATCCAGCCGACCGCGCTGAAGGACCTCAACGAGGTCATGAGCCAGATCCTGGCCGGCGGCGAGCGCATGAAGAAGAGCTCGCTGGGCGGCGCCAAGACGGCGGCCGAGATCATCAACATGATGGGCTCCAGCGTCGAGGCCTCGGTGCTGGACTATGTGCGCGAGGCGGACGCCGACCTGGCCCAGAAGATCATGGACAACATGTTCACGTTCGACGACGTGAACAAGATCGACGACAAGGGCATCCAGGCCGTGCTGAAGGAAGTGCAGACCGAGAGCCTCGTCGTCGCGCTCAAGGGCGCCGGCCCCGAGCTGCGCGAGAAGATCTTCCGCAACATGTCCACCCGCGCCGCCGAGACGCTGCGCGAGGACCTCGAGACCCGCGGCCCGGTGCGCCTGTCCGAGGTCGAGGCCGAGCAGAAGGAAATGCTCAAGATCGTGCGCCGCCTCGTCGACGAAGGCCAGATCGTGCTCGCCGGCGGCGGTGACGACCAGTTTGTGTGAACCGCGAATGACTGAAATGCAACCACAGAGGCACAGAGACACAGAGGAATTCAAAGCCAAGACGCTTGGCTGTTTCTCTGTGTCTCTGTGCCTCTGTGGTTGCATTTGAAATTCGACATGGCCACCAGTCGTCAACCGCCGCGGCAGGTGCCGCCGCCCGACCGCCGCGAGGGCGAGCGCCGCGGCAGCTATGCGCGCTTCATCCCCGGCGAGGAAGTCCAGGGCGCCAAGGCCTGGAACCTCGACAACCTGGGCGACACCGCGCCGTCGCCGTTCGCGCCGATGCGCCCGGGCATGCCCGCGACGCCCGCGCCCGCCGCCACGGCACCGGCGGAGCCGCCCGCGCCGGCCCCGCAACCCGATCTGCACGAGCAGCTGCACGCCGCGCGCCAGGCCGGCTACCAGGACGGCTACCGCGACGGCATGGCCGCGCTGGATGCGTTCAAGCACAGCTTCGCGCAGCAGATCAGCGCCCAGCTCGGCATGCTGGTGAAGACCTTCGATGCCGAGCTGCAGGCGCTGGAGGGCGAGATGGCCCAGTCCGTCGCGCGCATCGCCGTCGAGCTGGCCCGCCAGGTCGTGCGCAGCGAGATCGAGCAGCGCCCCGAGCTGATCGCGCGCGTCGCCCATGACGCGGTCGAGGCCCTGCAGCTGTCGGCCCGCCATGTGCGCGTGCGCGTGCACCCCGACGACTACCCCCTCGTGCAGGCGGGCGCCGGCAACGAGATGCAGGCCCGCGAGGCCCAGCTCGTGCCCGACCCGGACGTACCGCGCGGCGGCGTGAAGGTCGATGCCGACATCGCCAGCGTCGACGCGACGCTGGCCGCGCGCTGGCAGCAGGCCGTGTCGGCGATCGGCCAGAAGTCCATCTGGGAAGACCGCCGCGAAGGTGACGGTGATGACGACTGAACTCACCGAGCGCTGGCAGCGCTATCTGGCCGACCTGGAGACGCTGGCCGGCAATGCCGCGCCGCTGGAATCCCAGGGCAAGCTGGTGCGCGTGGCCGGCCTGGTGCTGGAGGCCACCGGCATCCGCGTGCCGCTGGGCTCGGTCTGCCGCATCCAGATGCCCAGCAGCGGCAATGCGCCGCGCCGCGGCCTGGCGCCGGTGAACGCCGAGGTCGTCGGCTTCTCGGGCGACCGCGCCTATCTGATGCCCACCGACGAGGTGCAGGGCCTGTCCAGTGGCGCCACCGTCGTGCCGCGCCACCTGCCGCCGCTGGCGCCGCAGCTGGGCCAGCCCCTGCACCCCTGGCGCCGCGGCGAGGACCGCGGCCTGCACCTGCCGATGGGCGACGGCCTGCTCGGCCGCGTCGTCGACCCGCACGGCCATCCGCTGGACCGCGGCGGCGAACTCGGCAACATCCACAACGAGCCCATGGTGCGCCGCCCCATCAACGCGATGGACCGCGACCCCGTGCGCACGCCGCTGGACACCGGCGTGCGCGCGATCAACGCGCTGCTGACCGTTGGCCGCGGCCAGCGCCTGGGCCTGTTCGCCGGCACGGGCGTCGGCAAGTCGGTGCTGCTGGGCATGATGGCGCGCTTCACCCAGGCCGACGTCATCGTCGTCGGCCTCATCGGCGAGCGCGGCCGCGAGGTCAAGGAATTCATCGAGGACATCCTCGGCGACGAGGGCCGCCAGCGCAGCGTCGTCGTCGCCGCGCCGGCCGACGCGCCACCGCTGATGCGCATGCAGGGCGCCCACTACGCGACGGCCATCGCCGAATACTTCCGCGACCAGGGGCGGCACGTGCTGCTGCTGATGGACTCGCTGACCCGCTACGCGATGGCCCAGCGCGAGATCGCCCTCGCGATCGGCGAGCCGCCGGCCACCAAGGGCTATCCGCCGAGCTGCTTCGCCAAGCTGCCCCAGCTCGTCGAGCGCAGCGGCAACGGCCTGCCCGGCGAGGGCTCGATCACGGCCTTCTACACCGTGCTGACCGAGGGCGACGACCCGCAGGACCCGATCGCCGACGCGGCGCGCGGCATCCTGGACGGCCATATCGTGCTCAGCCGCGAGCTGGCCGAGGCCGGCCACTACCCGGCCATCGACATCGAGCGCTCCGTGTCGCGGGTGATGGCCAGTGTTGCACCCCAAAACCAGGTCGATTCCGCGCGTCGATTCCGCCAGCTTCTGGCGAAATACAACAAGGCCCGCGACCTGATCCAGCTCGGCGCCTACGCCCCGGGCGCGGACCCCGAGCTGGATCTGGCCGTGCGCCTGCATGCCGACATGACGCGGCTGCTGCAGCAGGACATGCACAGCCCGGCACTTCTTCACGCCAGCGTCAGCCAATTGCAGGCCGTGGTCCAGGGCGCCTAAACCCCCGGGTCGGGCGCGCCGATAACGACTGAGCGCCGGGTCGCCGGCCCGTGCGCACGCTGGAGTTTTGAATGAGTGCATCCACGCTGAGCCTGCTGCTCGAACGCGCCGAAGCCGAGCGCGACGCCGCCGCCCAGGCCCTGCATGCGGCCAACGCGCAGGCCCAGGCCGCGCGCGCCCAGCATGGCGAGCTGTCCGGCTACCGCCAGGAATACCAGCAGCGCTGGACGGAGCAGTTCGCGCGCGCGACGGCGATGGACATCGTCGCCTGCTACCAGAGCTTCGGCCAGCGCCTGAACCAGGCCGTGGACACGCAGGGCCACGTCGCCCAGCACGCCGACCAGCGCGAGGAGCGCGCCCGCGACGCGCTGCGCCAGGCCGAGATGCGCGTGGCCGCGCTGCGCCAGCTCATCAAGCGCCGCGAGGCCGAGGCCAAGGCCGCCGCCGACCGCCGCGAGCAGCGCATCGCCGACGAATTCGCGGCCCGCGCCCATCTGCACCGCAGCCTCCACGCCCACGCCTGAGCCATGCTGAGCCCGCAAGCCGCCGCCAACGCGAACAAGCCCGCCCTGCCCGCCCTGCCCCCGCCCGCCGCGCCGCGCGCCGGCGCCGGCCCGAGCTTCGCGCAGATGCTGACCGTGCAGGCGCCGCCGCCCGCCGCGCCCCAGCCGGCCACGGCCCCCAAGCCGTCTGCCGCCGCGGCGCCGCACGAGGCCCCCCCCCAGGAGGCGGCCCCGCCGCCGGCCAAGGCCGCGGCGCCCGCAACGCCTGCCAGGCCGGCAACCGGCAGCGGCACGGCCAGGCCCACGGCCCAGGCCGACGCGCCGGCCGACACCAAGCCCGCCGAGGCCGACGGCAAGACCACGACCGACGCCCCTGACAAGCCCGCCACCGACGGCCTGGACGAGTTCACGTCGCTGATCGGCCGCGCCGCGCCCGCTGCGGCGCCCGTCGATGCCGCCGCGGCGGCTGCGGCCGCCCAGGCCGCGCTGCAGGCCGCCGCCAAGGCGCCCGCGGCCGACGCCGGCGCGTCGGCCGACACCGGCGCCGGTGCCACCGGCGACGCGCGCGCCAGCCGCCGCGTCGGCGACGCCGGCCGGGCCCTGCAGGCCGATGCCGCCGAGGCCCGCTCCGGCGCCCCGGCCGCCGGCCACGACGCCGGCTCCGGCCACACGGTCGACGCGGCGAAGGAAAGCGCCAAGGCCCCCCTCGAAGCCGCGCAGCCCGGCGCTCACCGACCCGGCACGCCCGACCCGGCCCTGCCGGGCTTCGCCGCCGGCCTGCAGGCCGCCACGGCCGGCCCTGCGCCGGCCGGCGCCACGGCCGCCGCCACGACCTCCGCCGGCATCGCCTCGCCGCCGCAAAGCGCCGCGTTCGCGCCCGAGGTGGCCACCCGCGTCAGCCTGATGGCCGTGGACGGCGTGCAGCATGCCGAGCTGCAGCTCAACCCGGCCGACATGGGCCCCGTGGCCGTGCAGATCGTCGTGGACGGCGCGCTGGCCCAGGTCTCCTTCCATGCCGCCCACGCCGAGACGCGCCAGGCGCTGGAACAGAGCCTGCCCGACCTCGCCGCCGCACTGCAGGGCCAGGGCCTGACGCTGTCGGGCGGCGGCGTCTTCCAGCAGGCCCGGCAGGATCCGCGCGGCGGCGGCAACGACACAGGCGCTGCCGACCGCGGCAACAACGGCGCCGCCGGCTCGCGCGCGGCCGGCAGCAACGGCATCGACACCCCGGCGGCACGGCGCACGGTGGGCCTGCTCGACACCTTCGCCTGAAGCTGAAATGGAATTAGCCACGCGCCACGCTGGCTAATCCAGGCTTATCGGCCCATCCCGGGGTCAATAATCGGGCGCAGTGCTGCCCATTGCGACCGTTGGGCCGCGGACGTTCAAGGAGTTCTCATGGCGACTGCGCCGGCTGCCGAAGGAGCCGCCCCCAAGGGAGGCGGCAGCAAGAAGCTGATCATCATCATCGCCGCCGTGCTGGCGCTGGTGCTGGCCGGCGGCGGCGCGGCACTGATGCTGCTGAAGAAAAAGCCTGCCGACGACGGCGAGGACGGCGCCGACACCACCGAGGCGCCCGCCAAGGCCAAGGCCCATGCCAAGAGCGACCACCCGCCCACCTTCGTGCCGCTGGACCCCTTCACGGTCAACCTGGCCGACAAGGACGTGGACCGCTTCGCGCAGATCGGCGTCACGCTGCAGGTCGACGACCCGCACTTCGCCGACCAGATCAAGGCCTATATGCCCGCCATCCGCAGCAATGTGCTCATGGTGCTGTCGCACAAGACCGCCGTCGAGCTGCTGACCCGCGAGGGCAAGGAAAAGCTGGCCAAGGACATCTTGCGCGAATCCCTGCGCCCGATGGGCATCGAGCCGGACGAGGAGGACGAGGACGAGGCCCCGGCGGCCGACGGGGCCAAGAAGAAAAAGAAGAAGAAAAAGGCCCACGTCGAGAGCCCGATCACCCAGGTCCTGTTCTCCAACTTCATCGTGCAGTGACCGCAGATTCGCCATGAATCAGCAGATCCTTTCCCAAGACGAAGTCGATGCACTGCTCCAGGGCATCACCGGCGAGAGCCAGAAGCTCGAGGCCGAGGAGGAGCAGGTCGGCGGCATCCGCGAGTACAACCTCGCGAGCCAGGAGCGCATCGTCCGTGGGCGCATGCCCACGATGGAGATCATCAACGAGCGCTTCGCGCGCAACATCCGCGTCGGCCTCTTCAACTTCATCCGCAAGAGCCCCGAGGTGGCCATCGGCGGCATCAAGGTGCAGAAGTACAGCGCCTTCCTTCGAGAAATCGTCGTCCCGACCAACTTCAACATCGTGTCGGTGAAGCCGCTGCGCGGCAGCGGGCTGATCGTCTGCGACCCGACGCTGGTGTTTGCCGTCATCGACTCGCTGTTCGGCGGCATCGGCAAGTTCCACGCCCGCATCGAGGGCCGCGACTTCTCGCCGACCGAGCAGCGCGTCATCACCCGCATCGTCGAGGTCATCCTCGCCGAGTACCACAAGGCCTGGAAGGGCATTTATCCGCTGGAGCTGGAGTACCAGCGCTCGGAGATGCAGCCCCAGTTCGCCACCATCGCCACGCCCAGCGAGATCGTCGTGTCGACCTCGTTCACGCTGGAGATCGGCGAGACCAGCGGCACCATCTATTTCTGCATCCCCTACTCGACGCTGGAGCCCATCCGCGACGTGCTGTATTCGACGACGGTCGGCGACTCCTCCGAGCCCGACCGGCGCTGGATCAACCTGCTGAAGACGCAGATCCAGGCGGCCGAGGTGGAACTCGTCGCCGAACTGGGCACCGCGCCGGCCACCGTGGAGCAGCTGCTGGCCTTCAAGGCCGGCGACTTCATCGAGCTCGACCTCGAACCGCTGATCCAGACCAAAGTGGACGGCGTGCCCGTCTTCAGCTGCCACTACGGCACCTCCAACGGCAAATACGCCCTCAAGATCGACAAGTTGCTGACCGGCTCTCAGGAGAGCTGGCTGGGAGCCAAACATGAGCCCTGATTCACCCAGCCAAGAAGAACAGGACGCGATGGCCGCCGAATGGGCGGCGGCCCTGGCCGAGGCCGCGCCGCCGCCCGCGCCTGCCACCCAGGTCGCCACCGAGGTGGCGCCCGAACAGGTGTCCACGCCCAGCTTCGCCAACTTCAGCCCGACGACGGCGGGCGGCACGGCCGGCGACATCAACATGATCCTGGACATCCCCGTCCAGCTGACCGTGGAGCTCGGCCGCACCCGCATCCCGATCAAGAACATCCTGCAGCTGGCCCAGGGCTCGGTCGTGGAGCTCGACGCGCTGGCCGGCGAGCCCATGGACGTGCTCGTCAACGGCTACCTGATCGCCCAGGGCGAGGTCGTCGTCGTGAACGACAAGTTCGGCATCCGGCTGACCGACATCGTAACGCCTTCGGAGCGCATGCGCCGGCTGAGCAAGGCCGCATAAACAGCGGCCCTTTCCCCGCTCAGTTGCCGGGATCGACGCCTCAAGTCGGTCCGCAGAATGCCGAGGCATGAATGCCTCCGGCCTGCTTCCCTTCCTCTGGTTCCTCGCCATCGTCGCGCTGATCCCGGTCGCGCTGTGGCTGCTCAAGCGCACGCCCATGGGTGGTGCCGCAGCGACCGGCGTGCTGCGCGTCGTGGCCCAGCTGCCGACGGCGCCCAACCAGCGCCTGCTCGTCGTCGAGGTCGGCCAGGGCGAAGACCGCCGCTGGCTCGTGCTGGGCGCGACCGCCCAGCACGTCACGACGCTGCATGTGATGCCGCCGCAGGCCGAGCCCCCTGCGCCGGCCTCGTTCGCCAAGCTGCTGGGCAAGGAGCGCGGCGATGCGGCTTAAGCCCTTGCTGACCGGCGCGGCCCTGCTCGCCGCCGGCACCGCCTTCGCGCAAAGTGCGACGCCGCCGGCCACGCTGCCGCTGCTCGTCGGCCAGGGCGCGGGCGGCAGCTATTCGGTCCCCATCCAGACGCTGCTGTTCTTCACGGCCCTGGGCTTCCTGCCCGCGGTCATCCTGATGATGACGGCCTTCACGCGCATCGCCATCGTGCTGAGCCTGATGCGCCAGGCGCTGGGCACGCAGGCCGCGCCGCCCAACCAGGTCATCGTCGGCCTGAGCCTGTTCCTGACCTTCTTCGTCATGAGCCCGACGCTGGACAAGGTCTACGCCGAGGCCTGGCAGCCCTACAGCGCCGGTACCATCCAGTTCGACGAGGCCCTGAAGCGCGCCGAGCTGCCGATGCGCGGCTTCATGCTCAAGCAGACGCGCCAGGCCGACGTGGCGCTGTTCGCGCGCCTGGCCAGGCTGGACAGCGGCGTCAAGCCCGAGGACGTGCCCTTCAAGGTGCTGGTGCCGGCCTTCGTCACGAGCGAGCTGAAGAGCGCCTTCCAGATCGCCTTCCTGATCTTCATCCCCTTCCTCGTCATCGACATGATCGTGGCCAGCGTGCTGATGAGCCTGGGCATGATGATGCTGTCGCCGGTGCTGGTTTCCCTGCCCTTCAAGCTGATGCTGTTCGTGCTGGCGGACGGGTGGAACCTGCTGCTCGGCTCTCTTGCTGCCTCATTCGTGACCTGACCATGGACGCCCAACAAGTCTTCACCTTCGGCCAGCAGGGCCTGTACATGATGCTGCTGGTGGCCGCGCCCATCCTCATCGTCGTGCTGCTGGTCGGCGTCGTCGTCAGCGTGATCCAGGCGGCCACGCAGATCAACGAGTCCACGCTGTCCTTCGTCCCCAAGGTCATCGCCGCCGTGCTGACGCTGGCCGTTGCCGGGCCGTGGATGATGACCGAGCTGGTCGAGTACATCCAGCGCACGCTGCAGACCATTCCCAGCGTCGTGGGCTAGATGTTCTCCGTCACCGAGGCGCAACTGCTGGCGTGGCTGAACCCGCTGCTGTGGCCCTTCATCCGCACGCTGGCCCTGTTCGCCGGCATGCCCACCTTCAGCCAGCGCAATGTGCCGCTGCGCCTGCGCATCGGCCTGTCGCTGTTCATCGCCGTCGCGGCCCAGCCCTCGCTGCCGGACATCCTGCCCACGCCGCTGGACTCGCTGCCCATGCTGACGCTGCTGATCGCCCAGCAGCTGCTGATCGGCCTGTCCATGGGCTTCGCGGTGCGCATCGTGTTCGCCGCGCTGGAGTTCGCCGGCGAGATCATCGGCCTGCAGATGGGCCTGAACTTCGCCGGCTTCTTCGACCCCGGCAGCGGCGCCCAGGGCACCGCCAGCGCGCGCTTCTTCGGCAGCATGGTGGCCTTCCTGTTCATCGCCATCAACGGCCATCTGCTGCTGATCAACGCGCTGGTGCAGAGCTTCCACGCCTTCCCGGTCGGCGCCGAGCCCTTCGCCTTCCTGCGCGTGGCCATGCCCCAGCAGTGGGGCGCCGAGATCTTCAGCATCGGGCTGTGGATCGCGCTGCCGCTGATCACGATGCTGATGTTCGTCAACCTCGTGCTCGGCGTGATCTCCCGCGTCGCGCCGCAGATCGGCGTGTTCTCGGTCGGCTTCCCGCTGACCGTCAGCATTGGCCTGATCGGCATGGTGGCCACGCTGCCGCTGATGCAGACGCCGTTCACGGTCGCCCTGGAGCGACTGCTCGCGGCGTTCAGCTGAGTCTCAGAGCTCGCGCAGCGCCGTCGTCACCGGCAGCGATGCCGCCCGCACCGCCGGGAACAGGCCGCCGACGAAGCCGATGGCGAGCGCCCACTTGATGCCTTCCCACAGCAGGCCCGGCGACACGGCCAGGTTGAAGCTGAGCTTGCCGACCGAGCCGGCCGACATCGTCGAGGCCTCGAAGCCGTTGAACACCAGCCAGGCCAGCAGTCCGCCGATCAGGCCGCCGATCAGGGCCAGCAGCGTCGTCTCCAGCATCACCGCGACGACCACAGGCACGCCGCGGAAGCCGATCGCGCGCAGCGTCGCTATTTCGCGAGCCCGCGTGGCCACGGCCGCGAACATGGTGTTCAGCGCGCCGAACACCGCGCCCACGGCCATGATGGCGCCCACGGTGATGCCGATGATGCGCAGCACCTGGGTCATCTTCTCGCTCTGCTTGGCGAAGAACTCCAGCGTCGTGCTGGCCTTGACCTTGAGCTGGGGGTTGGCCTCCAGCGCATCGCCGAAGGCCTTGATCGCCGCCGCGTTCTCCAGCTTGACCGTGGCCGAATTGCGGCCGGCGCCGCGCCGGTAGGTGTCGTTGACGACGTTGGCGTCGGCCCAGAGCTCCGACTCCATCGCGTCGCCCGACGCGAAGATGCCGACGATGGTCCAGGGCTGGTTGCCAAGCTTGAGGCCGGCGCCGACCTTGAGGCCCTCGAACTGGCGCACCGCGCCCTTGCCGACGAGGATCTCGCGCAGGCCCGGCTGGAAGGTCCGGCCCTCGATGAGCTTCACGTTGGGCCGCACCGCGAAGGCCGCCTCGCTGATGCCGCGCACCTGGGCGCTGCCCTCGTCGCCGGTCTTGCTGCCCTTGACCGGCAGGTTGGCCGCCACCACGGTCTCGGCCGAGACGATGGGCTCGCCCTTGGCGTTGCGGGCCACGCCGGGCGCCTGCTCGATCTGCACGAGGTCCTCGCGGCTCAGCGACGACGACACCTCGTTGGCCGACGCGCCGCGCATGACGATGGCGGTGTCCAGGCTGCCGGAGTTGCGCAGCGTCTGCGCATAGCCCTCGGCCATGGCCAGCAGGGCCACCAGCACGCCGACGACGCCGGCGATGCCGACGACGATGACGGCCGAGGAGCCCAGGCGCTGCGTCAGCGTGCTGATGCCGACGGCGGCGACCGAGCGGGCCTGCGCGCCGCTGCGGAACAGGAACATCCACAGCGCCACCAGCACGGCCAGCGCGAGCGCGCCCTGCCAGGGCATCAGCACCCAGGCCACCAGCACCACGACCAGCAGCAGCACGAGTCCGAGGTTCTTCAAAAATTTCATGTCATGCCCTCCCGGCGAGTGCATCGGTGATGTTCACGCGCATCGCGCGCAGTGCCGGCAGCGCGCCGACCGCAAGCCCGAACAGCAAGGCCAGGCCGATGCCGATCAGCCAGCTGGCCAGGCCCGCCGCGGGCAGGTTGAGCGCGCCGCCGCTGCCGGCGCTGACGGCCGGGCCGATGACGCTGGCGAGCAGCAGGCCGACGGCGCCGCCGATCAGCAGCAGCAGCACCGACTCGGCCAGCACCATCGCGAGCACGCTCTCGCCCGAGAAGCCCAGCGTCTTCAGCACCGCGATCTCGCCGGTGCGCTCGCGCACGGCCTGCATCATCGTGTTGCCGGCCAGCAGCAGCAGCGTGAAGAACACCGCGCCCATGATGGAGGTCACGATCAGGTTGATGTCGGCTACCTGCTTCATCCAGCTGGACATCGCGGCCTGCTCGGTCAGCGTGCGGGTCTCGTGGTCGGAGTTGGCCGAGATCGCGTCGATGGTCTTGAGCACGCGGTCGGCCTGGTTCACGTCCTTCACGCGCGTGACGTACCAGCCCACCTGGCCCTGGTTCCAGGGCGTCGTGTCGTCGAAGTATTTCCAGTTCAGCAGGAACATCTGGTCCCACCAGCCGGCGGTCTTCTTGTCGGCCACATGGATGAGGCCGACGATGGTGAAGGGCCAGTTCTGGCTGCCGTTCCTGTCCGGGAAGATGGTGGACTGCATGGGCACCTGGTCGCCCACCTTCCAGCCGAACTTGCGCGCCAGGCCCTCGCCGACGAGGGCGCCGTTCTTGGTCTCGGCGAAGGCCTTGCGGTGCTCGGCCGAGACTTCCATCTCGGGGTAGACGTCCAGGTAGTTGGGTGCCACGGCGAAGCTGAAGACCTGGTTCTCGGGCTTCTGGTAGGCGCCGCCGAACCAGTTGGCGAAGGTGGTGTCCTTCACGCCGTCGATCTGCGTGATGCGCGCGCCCAGCGACATCGGCAGCAGCTGGATGAAGCTGAGCCTGGAGCCCGTCTGCAGGCGCTGCGCGCCGTTGGCGCTCTGGCCGGCCTGGTCGAAGCCGACGCGCACGGCGTCCAGCAGCCCGAACAGCAGGAAGGCCGTGACGATGGAGACCAGCGTCAGCAAGGTGCGCCCCTTGCGCCGGAACAGCGCGGCCCAGATGAGGTGGAGGTATTTCATGCCAGTCTCCGCAGAGCCGCCTCAAGGAGGCTGGGCGCCCCCTCGGGGGGCAGCGAACGAAGTGCGCGTGGGGGCTTCATCATTTCACCTCGCGGATCAGGCCACGGCCTGTTCGACCAGGGTGCCTTTATCCAGATGCAGCGTGTGGCTGGCGCGGGCGGCGGCGCGCGGGTCGTGGGTGACCATGACGATGGTCTTGCCATGCTCGCGGTTCAGGGCCTGCAGCAGCGTCAGCACGTCCTCGGCGGACTGGCGGTCCAGGTCGCCGGTGGGTTCGTCGCAGACCAGCAGCGTCGGGTCGGACACGATGGCCCGCGCGATGGACACGCGCTGCTGCTGGCCACCCGACAGCTCGGTGGGCTTGTGCGCGGCGCGGTCGGCCAGGCCCACCAGCTGCAGCGCGATGGCCGCGCGCTTCTTGCGCTCGGCCGCGGTCAGCCTGGTCAGCAGCAGCGGCAGCTCGACGTTCTTCTGCGCCGACAGCGTCGGCATCAGGTTGTAGAACTGGAACACGAAGCCGACCCTGGACGCGCGCCACTTGGCCAGCGCCGCACCCGACAGCTTGTCGATGCGTTCGCCGCCGACGCTGATGGCGCCGCCGCTGGGCGCATCCAGGCCGCCCATCAGGTTCAGCAGCGTCGTCTTGCCGGAGCCAGACGGGCCCATCAGCGCGAGGAAATCACCCTGCTGCACATCGAGGTCGATGTGGTGCAGCACCTCCACCTTCTGCTTGCCGCGGGTGTAGACCTTGGACAGGTCGCGGACTTCGATCAAAGCGCTCATGCTCATTCCTTGTTCACGACGTTGGAACCATTCTTCAGCTCGGCCGGCGGCGACACGATGACCGTCTCGCCCGCCTTCAGGCCCTCGGTGGCCAGCTTGAACTTGCCGGCGTCGGCAGCGAGCTTGACCGTGCGCTGCTGGGCGCGGCCGTCGCTGACGACGAAGACGCTGCTGGCGCCGTCGCGCTGCGTCACGGCCTCGGGCGGCAGCAGCACCCCCGGCGCCGGCTTGGCCTCGGCCTTGGGCTTGGCCGCCAGGAAGCTCACGCGCACGCCCATGTCGGGCACGACGCGCTCGTCCTTCCGGTCCAGCGCCACGCGCACCTTGACGGTCGCCTTGCCGCGGTCGGCGCTGGGGATGACGGCGACGACGTGGGCCGGGATCTTCCAGTCCGGATAGGCGTCGAGCACGGCCTCGCAGGGCATGTCGGACTTGACCTGGGCGATATAGGCCTCGTTGACGTCGACGTTCACCTCCAGCGAGTCCATGTCGACGATGGTGCCCACGCCGGTGCGTGTGAAGCCGCCGCCGGCCGACAGCGGCGAGATGATCTCGCCCACCTGGGCCGCGCGCGCCGTGACGACGCCGTCGAACGGCGCCCGCACGGTGGCGTAGTCGAAGTTCACGCGCGCCGCGCGGGCCTGAGCCTGGGCCGCCTCGATCTGGCGCTGCGCCACCTCGAGCTGGGCGCCCACGGTCTTGACGGCCGTGGCCGCCAGCTCCTGGGCCTGGTGCGTCGTCATGCCGCCGGCGGCCAGCTCGGTCTGGCGGCGCGAATCGGCCTGGGCCTGGGCGAGCTGGGCGCGCAGCTGCCCGAGGTTGGCCTCGGCGCTGCGCACCTGGGCCTCGGCGGCGGCCAGGCCGGCCCTGAGGCCGGTGTCGTCCAGCCGCGCCAGCACCTGGCCCTTGCGGACCTTGAAGCCCTCGTCGATCAGCACCTCGGTCAGCGTGCCGGTGATCTGGGCCGACACGGTGGCCATGCGCCGCGCCGTGACATAGCCCGTGGCCTGCAGCACGGCATCGGCGCTGTGGCCCTCGCCGTTGGCGCGCACCGTCGCCGTCTGCACGGCGATGGGCCGGTTGCCGGCCATGAACCACCAGGCGCCCGCGCCCAGCAGCGCCAGCACGACGAGGCCGGCGATCAGCCCCCAGATCCACTTCGGCGGCCCGCCGTCATGGTCGTCACGCTGCGCGCCTTCGATGCGCAGCTCCTTCAGCAATCCGGTATCGATGACACGCTCCCCGAAAGTCTGGCGCCGCAGGCCTCGCACGGCCCGCCGGCGGCTGGCCTGACCGGCCATCCAAATGGAACCCGGCGCGCATTGTGCAGTGGCTGCTGCCACGGCCTGTCATCAATCGACGAACGGCCGCCAGGACTGCCGAATCGACGAAAGGCGGTGACGAACGGCGGTCAGCTCGCGACCAGGCCGTTGCGGATGGCGTAGACCGTCAGCTCGGAGTTGTTCGTCAGGCCCAGCTTCTCCAGCACACGGGCACGGTAGACGCTGACCGTCTTGGGGCTGAGCATCAGTTCCTCGGCGATGTCCGACAGGCGCTTGCCGGACGCGATCATCACCAGGGTCTGCAGCTCGCGGTCGGAGAGCTTCTGGTGGGCCTGCTCGGTGACGGGCGCGGTGAGGCTCTCGACGAGCATCTGCGCGATCTCGGGCGTCACGTACTTGCGCCCCTGGGCCACCGTGCGCACGGCCTGCACGAGGCTGGCCGGCTCGCCGCCCTTGTTGACATAGCCGTAGGCGCCGGCGCGCAGCGCGCGGATGGCGTACTGGTCCTCGGGATACATGGACACGATCAGCGTGCGCACCGTGGCGCCCTCGTCCTTCAGCACATGCAGCACGTCCAGGCCCGAGCGGCCCGGCATGTTGATGTCCAGCACCAGCACGTCGCAGGGGCTGTCCTTGCCGAGCTTGTGCCCCAGTTGGTGAAGAAGGCCGCGCAGCTCGGTGTAGTCGCCGGCCTCACCGATGACCTCGATGTCGCCGCTGTCGGCCAGCGTGTCGCGGATGCCGCGGCGGATCAGGCCGTGGTCGTCGCAGAGGATGACGCGGATCACACGCGCCCCCAGATGGAGGCGCTGTCGTGGTCCTCGCCGAAGTCGGTCGCATCGTCCAGCGCGTCGATGGCGTCCTGGGCCAGCGGCACGGTCAGGATCAGGCTGGTGCCGCCGCCCGGCGAGGCGGACAGGTCGACCCAGCCGCCCACGGTCGCCGCGCGCTCGTGCAGGCCGCGGATGCCGAAGCTGCGCTCCTTGGCCAGGTCGCCCGGCGCGATGCCGCGGCCGTCGTCGCGGATCTCCAGCGTCAGCACGCCCGAGTCCAGGCTGAGCTCGATGTCCACACGGGTCGCCTGCGCATGCTTGGACACATTGGTCAGCGCCTCCTGCGCGGTGCGGTAGGCCACCAGCGGCACGCCGGGCGGCAGCTCCAGGCGCTCTTCGCCGATGCGCAGGCCGGCCTCGATGCCGGTGCGGCGCTCGAAGCGCGCCGTCATCCACTGCAGCGCGGCCACCAGGCCCTGCTCCAGGATGGCGGGGCGCAGGTTGTGCATGATGCGCTGGCTGGCGTCGATGGCCGAGTTGACCGTCTCCAGCGCCGCGCCGACGCGCTGGCGCACCTCGGGCTCGGTGGCGTGGCGGTCGATCCAGGCGAGGTCGAACTTGATGGCCGTCAGCGAGCCGCCGACGTCGTCGTGGATCTCGCGCGCGATGGCCGCGCGCTCCAGCTCGACGCTGGTCTGCAGATGGCCGGCCAGCTGGTGCAGGCGCTGCTTGGACCTGACCAGTTCCTGGTCGGCCGCCAGCCGGGCGCGCTCGTTCTCGGCCGCGTCGATGGCGTGCAGCAGGGCCGGCGCGAGGCGGTTCAGGTTGTTCTTCAGCAGGTAGTCGGACGCGCCGTTGCGCATCGCGGCCACGGCGATGTCCTCGCCGATCTCGCCCGAGATCAGGATGAAGGGCAGCGGCAGCGCGCGCGCCTTCAGCGCGTCCAGCACCTCCAGGCCCGAATAGCCCGGCAGGTTGAAGTCCGAGATGACGGCGTCCCAGCGCTCGTCCAGCGCCGCCAGCACGGCCGGCAGCGCATCCAGCCGCTGCAGCTCGACGCTGAGCCCGGCGCGCGTCAGTTGCGTCGAAATGAGCTGATGGTCGAGCTCGGAGTCCTCGACATGCAGCACGCGCAGGACCCGGGGCGCCTGCTCCTCACCAGAAATCGTCATGGGGGCGCAGTATGCCGCCCTGCGCGGCGTGCCGCCCGGCGCCACACTCAAGCGGTGCCGGAGCGGTAATACGGCTCGTTCTCTCGACATCTCGCGGTCGACAGTGGCGGGAAAAGGGGTGAACATGCCATGATTCACTCACCCCTGAGGGGAACCACAGGGCACAGGGCAACCAGGACAAAAAGCGGCATCCCCTCGCGGAGACACGATGCAGACAGACACCTCCACCGCAGCCGACCTCGACGGGGCCTTGGCCGCCATGCCGCTGCTGGCGGCCGCGGAGCTGCAGGATCACCTGATGACGGTGACCCACGACCTCGAGCGCCTGCAGCGCCTGCTCGACGACGCCGGCGAGGCCCTGTCCACCCATTTCTACAGCGCCTCCAACCAGGTCATGACCCTGCTGAGCGGGACCGACGGCGGCCCGGCGGCCGAGGGGCTGAAGCAGATCATGCAGGACGTCGCCGGCGCCATCACGGCCCTGCAGTTCCAGGACATGGCCACGCAGCTGATCGCCCACACCAGCCAGCGCCTGCGCAACTGCGCCGACCAGCTCGCCCGCGACACCTTCGGCATGGACGACGAGGACGGCGCGGCCGTCGTCGAGATCGCGCCGCTGCGGCCCAACCCGGTCACGCAGGACGAGATGGACGCCGGCTCCATCGAACTATTCTGATACCCCAGCCCCCCAGGCAAAAAACGTTCTCTCGGAGAAAACTCAAATGCACTCAATCCTCGCTGTCGACGACTCGGCCTCGATGCGCCAGATGGTGGCCTTCACGCTCAAGAACGCCGGCTTCAACGTGGTGGAAGCAGTGGACGGGCAGGACGCCTGGGAAAAGTCCGGCCAGCGCGATTTCGACCTGGTGCTCACCGACCAGAACATGCCGCGCATGGACGGCATCAGCCTGACCAAGAAGCTGCGCGAGAACCCCAAGTTCAAGACCACGCCCATCCTGATCCTGACCACCGAGTCCAGCGACGCGATGAAGCAGGCCGGCCGCGCCGCCGGTGCCACCGGCTGGCTGGTCAAGCCCTTCGACCCGGCCAAGCTGATCGAGGTGATCGGCAAGGTCAT
>BFBZ01000005.1_pt428 | contig 69607 bp, 77 predicted proteins | sample 1888401 | NCBI WGS metagenome assembly BFBZ01 (sample SAMD00112614, study PRJDB3348) | symbiont metagenome | host: Chara braunii
ATSRWRTSYKYGRCCKYSAGGMAYRGYAGGCGGGTCATCTCGATGTCGGTGCGGGCTTCGCCGATGCGCTGCTCCCACACCGAATGCTCGATGATCTTCTTGCCGAAGGCGGTGCGCGACGACAGCCGGCGCACCATCTTCTCCAGCGCTTCCTCGGCCTTGCCGATGGTGCGCATGCAGTGATGGATGCGGCCCGGGCCGAGGCGGCCCTGCGCGATCTCAAAGCCGCGGCCTTCACCGAGCAGCAGGTTGGCAACGGGAACGCGGACGTTCTCCAGCAGCACCTGGGCGTGGCCGTGCGGCGCATCGTCGAAGCCGAACACCGGCAGCATCTTCTCGACCGTGATGCCCTTGGTGTCGAGCGGCACCAGGATCTGCGACTGCTGCTGATGCTTGGCGGCCTTGAAATCGGTCTTGCCCATCAGGATCGCGATCTTGCAGCGGGGATCGCCGACACCGGACGACCACCACTTGCGACCGTTGATCACATAATGATCGCCGTCACGCACGATGCTGGTCTCGATGTTGGTCGCGTCCGACGACGCCACCGCCGGCTCGGTCATCAGGAACGCGGAACGAATCTCGCCGTCCATCAGGGGGCGAAGCCACTTTCGCTTCTGCTCCTTGTTGGCATAACGCATCAGCACTTCCATGTTGCCGGTATCCGGCGCCGAGCAATTAAATACCTCGGAGGCCCAGCCAATGTGCCCCATCTGCTCCGACAGCAGTGCGTATTCGAGATTGCTCAATCCCGCACCACGGAATTCGTCATCCTCATGCGATGACGGCGGCATGAACATGTTCCAGAGGCCTTCGGCGCGCGCCTTCTTCTTCAGCTCTTCCAGCACCGGGATGACTTTCCAGCGCTCACCAGCGGCATCCTGCTCCTTATAGGTCTTCACCGCGGGGCGAACATGCGTATTCATGAACGCCGTGACGCGCTCGAGCCATTCACGCTGGCGATCCGACAATGTAAAATCCATCAGGCGATCCTCGCTGTTTGTTTGAAAGTGTTTGCCACAGTGTCTGCTTGCCGTCCGTCGCCCGCAAGAGCCTTGTCGGAATCCCGCGGAACGGAAAATCCAGCAACTTCAACATTAAAATGTCACGGGGCAGAGCCGCATTGACATTTCCTAGCCTCAAACGATAGTTTCATACAATAGTTTGAATTGCAATCGGTGACTTGGGACACGTTCCGGCAACGCACCATTGCCGCCCACGCATTGCAGATCGCACGTTGCAAATTACAGATGGCGCGCCGATGTCCACGGACCAGACCAAGACAGCAATTTTGAATGCCGCCGAAAAGCTCTACGCCGAGCGCAGCTTCGGCGAGGTCAGCCTGCGCGACATCGTCGCTGCGGCCAACGTCAACCTCGCCGCAATCAATTATCACTTCGGCTCGAAGGATGAATTGCTGGCGGAGCTGTTTCTGAGCCGCGCCACCAGCCTCAACCGCGAACGCTTCACCGAGCTGAAAGCCGCGGAAGAAGCCGGCGGCGGCCGTGCAGAGGTCGACGCGATCCTGCGGGCTCTGGCCGGACCACCGATCCGATGGTGCCGCGGCGCCGACCGACAGCGTTCGGCCGCCGCGCGCTTCATGACGCGCGCCTCGGTCGAAACCGTGCCGCCGATCCGCAAGATCGTTGAACGCGACATCACCCACCTGCGCCGATTCGCCGACGCGCTGCGCCGTGCGCTGCCGGACCGGGACGATGTCGATGTCTACTGGGGCCTGCACTTCGCACTGGCCATGATCCGCCAGACCATCACCGACAGCGATCGCCTGAAGAAACTGTCCGGCGACCTCTGCGATCTCGACGATGTCGACGACATCATCGAACGGATCGTGCAGACCGCGGGCTATGCACTGACCGGAAAACCCGCCCTGCGCAAGGAACGCGTCAAAGCGGCGGCAGCGGGCGGAAAGTCCTGAGGCCGGCTGCGCTGTTTCGCGTCAGCCGGGTCCCAACAAAGCCCTGAACACATCGGCGCCGAGTTCCGCGCGGCGCGGCGGATCCGCGCCCGCCCGCCCGCAGGTGAAGGCGGCGCATCTCGCCGCGAACGCCAGCACCCGGTGCAGTTCATCGGCCGTCGCATGCGCCAGCGATGCCGGCCCGATCCGTCCGATCGCCTGCAGTGCGAACAGCAGAGCGGCCTGGAAGCTGTCGCCGGCTCCGACGGTATCCACGACCTCGACGTGCGGCGCCGTGACATCGACCGCGCCTGCTGTCCTGTGCCAGGCCTGCGCGCCGCGTCCCCCGCGCGTCACGACCACCAGGCCGGTGCCGGCGGTGAGCCACGCCCTCGCCTTTTCCGCGTGATCGCCGCCGCCATAGAGGAATTCGAAATCGACGTCCGACATGCGGATGATGTCCGCTGAGGCCGCGAACGCATCCATGCGATCGACATAGCGGGCCTTGTCCTTGACAAGGCCGGGCCTGCAGTTCGGATCGAACGAAACGGTGGCGGCGCCGCGCGCATCGCGCACCATGGCGAGCGTTTCCGCCGCCCCCGTGGGATCGACCAGTGTGGTCGAACCGACATGGACAGCATCGATCTCGCCGAACGGGATCGCGCCGTGCCGATAGGCCCAATTCCGCGACGCGGTCTGTGCGTCATAGAAGGCGTACTGCGGCTCGCCATCCACATGGCGCACGAACGCCAGCGTGGTCTGCAGGTCGCTGCGTGTGGCGAAACGCAGGTCGACGCCTGAGTCCTGCGCGTGGCGGGCCACCATGCGCCCGAACAGATCGGTCGAGATGCCGCCGACAAATCCGGTGGGCGCGCCGAGCCGCGCCAAGCCCACCGCGATGTTCAGACACGAGCCGCCAACGACGGGGACCAGTGCATCACGCCCGTCCGTGGCGGCGACCGGCAGAAAGTCGATGAGAGCATCTCCGCAGCTCAGCAGCATGGTCTCGGCTCCGTATCAGCTCTTTGTCGTCCACGCGTGCATCGCGTCCCGGCCGGCCCGGTCGAGATCTCGCATCAGTCCGTGGACGCGGCGCTTGGCGCCGTGAAACTCTGTCATGGCCGCGGCCGTGGGCGCGCTGGTCCAGCCGATCGCGGACATCGCCGCCATGGCCTCACCAATGGAGCCGCAGGTGTTCGCCGCGACCGCGCCCAGCATGGCGGCGCCGAGCAGAACGGGCTCCTGGGTGTCCGGCAGCGCCACGGTCATGCCGGTGGTGTCGGCCATGATCTGCCGCACCAGTGCGCTGCGCCCGGCTCCGCCGCCGATCACCATCAGGTCGCTGTGCACGCCATTGGCCCGAAACGCCTCGACCACGTCGGCCAGGCCATAGGCCAGCCCGCAAAGCCCGGCCACGAACAGCCGCTCCATCGCGCCGAGATCGGTGTCAAGGTCCAGCCCCGCGATCACGGCGCGCGACTCCGGATCGGCAAACGGCGAGCGGTTGCCGAGGAATTCCGGCAGCACGTGAATGTCGCGCGCCATCAGCGCCGCTTCGCCGGCATTCGCGGCACGCGCAAGGATGCGCTTTTCCAGAAAATCCGGAAGCTCCACGCCGGCCGCACGCGCTGCGGCAAGCGCCTCGCCATGGGCCGGATGCGATTTGAGAAGATGATCGATCGCGGCGCCCGCGGCAGACTGGCCGCCTTCGTTGAGCCAAAGCCCCGGAACCATCCCGGAGTAATAGGGACCCCAGACGCCCTGGACGAAGCGCGGCTCGGTGGTCGTCGCCATGATGCAGGCAGACGTTCCCATGATGTAGGCGAGCCGGTTGCAGATATCGACCGGCGCGCCGGCTGTCACCCGCCCCCCGATCATGCCGACGCCGCCGGCGTGAGCATCGATCAGTGACGCGCCGACCGGCGTGCCCTCCAGCAAGCCGAGCTCCCGCGCGGCCGACGCGGTGAGCCCGGCGCCGAGCGCGCTGCCGGGCATGACAATGCGGTTGCCGATTTTCCTGTGGCTATCAGCGGCGAGCTCGCCGAGCCCGACCCGCGTGAGATAGCTGTCGCTCCAGCGCTGCTCATGGGCGAGGAAATTCCATTTGCAGGTGACCGTGCACATGGAGCGCGCGGTCGAACCGGTGGCCCTGAAGGAGAGATAATCGGCCAGATCGAAGAAATGTCCCGCCGCGTCAAAGCTCGCCGGCAGGTGCTTCTTCAGCCAGAGAATTTTGGGAATCTCCATTTCGGGAGAGACCGAACCACCGACATAACGAAGCACGTCGTCATGGGTGGCGTTGATCTGGCGGGTCTCAGCCGTCGCGCGGTGGTCCATCCAGACGATGACGTTGCGTTGTGGCTCGCCCGACGGGCTAACGGTCAGCGGGGCGCCATCGGCGTCGAGCACCACAAGCGAACATGTTGCATCGAAGCCGACGCCTTTGACCGCAGCGGGCGGAAGCGCGGCTTCGGCCATGGCCGCGCGCACCGAGGCGACGCAGGCCGCCCAGATATCCGACGACGACTGCTCGACAATGCTTCCCGCCTCGTGCCAGGTCGCGATCGGATGCCTGGCCGCTCCGAGCAAGGTGCCTGTTTCGTCGAACACGCCGGCCCGCGCGCTCGACGTTCCGACGTCGATACCGATGAAGGCTTGCTTCATGTCCATTCCCACCTCGAGCATATCTCTCGCGACAAACGCGACGCGTTCGCGCGGGGATCACGCTCGATCAAACGAATACTCGCCCAAGCCTACCAGCAAGTATAGCCGCCATCGACCAGAACCACGCTCCCCGTCATCAGGCTGGCGGCGTCGGACGCCAGGAACAACACCACCGAGGCGATCTCGTCCGCTTCGCCCATCCGCGCCATCGGCGTGCCGCCGATCCAGGCATCGTACATTTTCGGGTTGTTCTTGACGAAGGCATTGAGCGGCGTCGTCACATAGGTCGGCGCCACGGCGTTGACGCGAACGCCACGGGCGCCCCACTCGGCCGCCAGCGACTTGGTGAGGTGATGCACCGCCGCCTTGGAGGCGTTGTAATAGGCCTGCTCCTGCGGCTTGTTGACGATGAAGCCCGACATCGAGCCGATGTTGACGATGGCGCCCGACCTGGCGCCGAGCATATGCTTGCCGAAGGCGCGGCAGCACCAGAACGTGCCGTTGAGATTGACATCGATGACATTGAGCCAGTGCTCATCGGTCACGGTCTCGGCCGGGGTCTCGCTGCGCGCGATGCCGGCGTTGTTGACGAGGATGTCGACCTTGCCATAGCGCGCCACAAGCTGATCCGCCACCTCGGTGACGCGCTTGGAGTCCGTCACGTCCATGAGGACCACATCGGGGTCGTAACCGCTGGCCTTCAGTTTGGCACTGCCCGCCTCCGCCATCGCCGGATCGCGATCGGCGATAACCACCTTGGCACCGGCTTCCGCAAGCGCTTCGGCACTGGCGAGCCCAATCCCCTGGCCCCCGCCGGTGACAAGGGCAACGCGATTGCTGAGCTTGAATTTTTCCAGATACATCTTGGTTCTTCCTGTTAACAGATCGACGGGTGAACGACAGCGTCCCAGCCCGCGTTCGTCGACCGCCCTGGTTTGTTGTTGTCCCGCCGGTCAGGCGCGAATAGCCAACCCTTCCTTGTCGAAGCGATGCAGGCGGTCCGGTTCCGGAGCCAGCACCACGCGGTCGCCGGCGGCCAGCCCCTGCTCGCCGATGCACCGCGCCGTCAGCAGGCCGAGTTCGCCGGCATCGACATAGATAAAGGTGTCGCTGCCGAGATGTTCGGCCACCGAGATGGTGCCCGGCCAGCCCGCGCCGCCATTCTTGCTGACCTTCAGGTGCTCAGGCCGGATGCCGATGGTCACGGCCCCATGCTCGGCGGCGGCGGCACCGGAGATGAAATTCATCTTCGGCGATCCGATGAAGCCGGCGACGAACAGGTTGGCCGGCCGCTCGTACAGCTCCAGCGGCGAGCCATACTGCTCGATGCTGCCCGCGCTCAGCACCACGATCTTGTCGGCCATGGTCATGGCTTCGACCTGGTCGTGGGTGACATAGATCGCGGTGGTCGCAAGCTGCTTCTGCAGCCGCGTCACTTCCATGCGCATCTGCACACGCAGCGCCGCATCGAGGTTCGACAGCGGTTCGTCGAACAGGAAGGCCTTGGGTTCGCGCACGATGGCGCGCCCGATCGCGACGCGCTGGCGCTGTCCGCCGGACAATTCCCGCGGCTTGCGTTCGAGATAGGGCGTCAGGTTCAGCGTGCCGGCGGCCGCTTCCACCTTGCGGTCGATCTCCGATTTCGCCAGCCCGGCCATCTTCAGGCCGAACGCGATGTTGCCGCGCACGCTCATGTGCGGATAGAGCGCGTAGGACTGGAACACCATGGACAGCCCGCGCTTGGCAGGCGGCACGTCGACCACGTTCTTGCCGTCGATCAGGATCTGGCCGCCGGTGACATCCTCCAGGCCGGCGATCAGGCGCAGCAGCGTGGTCTTGCCGCAGCCCGAGGGGCCGACGAACACCACGAACGAGCCGTCCTCGATCTTGAGGTTGGCATCCTTGATGATGTTGACCGGCCCAAACGACTTGCGGACGTTCTGCAGCGTAATCTGGCCCATGATGTATGCCTCCGCGTTGCTACTTGACGGCGCCGAAGGTCAGGCCGCGGACGAGCTGCCGCTGACTGAACCAGCCGAGGATGAGAATGGGAGCAATGGCCARSGTCGAYGCCGCCGACAGCTTGGCCCAGAACAGCCCTTCCGGGCTCGARTASGACGCGATGAAGGTGGTCAGCGGCGCSGCCTCCAGGGTCGTGAGGTTCAGYGTCCAGAACGCTTCRTTCCAGGCCAGGATGAAGTTGAGCAGCAGCGTCGASGCSAGMCCSGGKATCGCCATCGGCGTCAGCACATAGATCAGTTCRCGGCCGATGGTGGCGCCRTCCATSCGCGCSGCTTCRAGRATGTCCTTGGGGATYTCCTTGAAGTAGGTGAACAGCATCCAGATCACGATCGGCAGATTKCCSAGGCACARCAGCATGATCAGTCCGACMCGRCTGTCGAGCAGGCCGAMGKTCTTGAAGATCAGRTAGACCGGCACCAGYACGCCCACYGGCGGCATCATCTTGGTCGACAGCATCCACARCAGGATGTCCTTGGTGCGYTTGGTCGGCGAGAACGCCATCGACCACGCCGCCGGCACCGCGATCAGCATCGCGATCAGGGTCGARCCGCCGGCRATCAGRATGGAGTTGAGCGCRTGATGGAMGTAGTCGCTGCGCTCCTGCACGGTKGCGTAGTTYTCCGTGGTCCAGTGGAAGAACAGGAACACCGGCGGCGTCGCGAACGCATCGAGTTCGCTCTTGAAGCTGGTCAGGATCATCCACAGGATCGGGAAGAAGATCAGGAAKCCGAACAGCCACGCGGCCGTCGTCGACACCACCACCTGCCTTGTCGTCACCATCCGTGCCATGGGTCAGGCCTCCAGGTTYCGTCCGACGATCCGCACCAGGAAGAACGCCACGATGTTGGCGATCACCACCGCGACCAGGCCGCCGGCGGATGCGTTGCCGACGTCGAACTGGATCAGCGCCTGGGAGTAGATCAGGAATGCGATGTTGGTGGTCTGCAGGCCGGGGCCGCCGCCGGTGGTGACGAAAATCTCGGCGAACACGGTGAGCAGGAAGATCGTCTCGATCAGGATCACCACCGTGATGGGACGCGCGAGATGCGGCAGCGTCAGATAAATGAAAGTCGACAGCGCGCCGGCGCCATCCATCTCGGCTGCCTCCTTCTGCTCCTCATCCTGCGACTGCAGCGCGGTGAGCAGGATCAATGTCGCGAACGGCAGCCACTGCCAGGCCACGATCAGGATGACGGCCAGCATCGGCGCATCGGTGAACCAGTCGATCGCGGGCAGACCGAACAGGCTGGCGATCCAGGCGAACAGCCCTGAAACCGGGTGCATCAGCAGATTCTTCCAGACCAGCGCGCTGACCGTCGGCATCACGAAGAACGGCGCGATCACCATCAGCCTCACGATGCTGCGGCCGATCACCGGCTGGTCCAGCAGCAGCGCGAAGGGAATGCCGAGCACAATGGTGATGGCGAGCACCGAGCCGACCAGCACCAGGGTGTTTTTCAGCGACGCGAGAAAGGCCGGATCGGTAAGAAAGTACTGAAAATTCTCCAGCCCGACGAAACTCTCCGATCCCGGATCGAGCAGGCTGTAATGCAGCGTCGAGAAATAGATCGTCAGCGCCAGCGGAACGATCATCCACATGAACAGCAGGATCACCGCCGGCGCCAGCAATATCCGCGCGAGACCCTGGGTCTGTTGTGTCGCCATCGCCACCTCCGTCGTCGGGAGAAAAGACGGCCATCCGGCCCCGAGGAACGGGATGGCTGCTGAGTTTGCGGCAGTGTCCCTCGAATCCGAAGTTCGCTTCACTTATCTGCGCGCTCAGAGCGAACTTCGGATTCGAAAAAGGGACACTAAACTTTTAGCTTCTCGTGTGGCCTGTGTTCAGAAGCTCCCCTGATGAACTCGCGGCTGGCGCTGAGGGGAGCTTCTGAACGCCACACGAGGAGGGGTGAGCCGACAGGCAGATGCTTACGTGCCCGACGCTTACTTGATGTAACCCGCGCGTTTCATTTCACGCTCGGTCGCGGATTGCGCCGCACTGAGCGCCGCGTCGACGGTGCTTGATCCCGACAACGCCGCGGAGAACTGCTGGCCGACGGTGGTGCCGATGCCCTGGAATTCCGGAATGGCGGCGTATTGCACGCCGACATACGGCACCGGCTGCACGGTCGGCTTGTTCGGATCGGCCGCATCGATCGACGCGAGCGTCAGCTTGGCGAACGGCGCGACCTTCAGATACTCCGGATTCTGGTAGAGCGAGGTGCGCGTGCCGGGCGGCACGTTGGCCCAGCCCTCTTTCGACGCAACCAGCTTGGTGTAGTCCTTGCCTGTGGCCCAGGCGATGAACTTCTCCGCAGCCTCGACCTTCTTCGAGCCTGCCGGGATCGCGAGATTCCAGGCCCACAACCAGTTGGCGTTCTTGCCAAGGCCGGTGTTCGGCGCGAGCGCAAAGCCGACCTTGTCGGCCACCCGCGAGTCCTTCGGATTGCTCACGAACGAGGCCGCCACGGTGGCGTCGATCCACATCGCGCACTTGCCGGAGTTGAACAGCGCCAGGTTTTCATTGAAGCCATTGGAGGCGGCGCCGGGAGGGCCGGCCTGCTTCATCAGATCGACATAGGTCGACAGCGTTTTTTTCCATTCCGGCTTGTCGAATTGCGGCTGCCACTTCTCGTCGAACCAGCGCGCGCCGTAGGAATTGGCCATGGCGGAGAGGAAGGCCATGTTCTCGCCCCAGCCGGCCTTGCCGCGCAGGCAGATGCCGTAGACGCCCGCGGTCTTGTCGGTGAGCTTCTTGGCGGCATCGATGATGAAATCCCAGGTCGGCTTTTCCGGCATGGTCAGGCCGGCCTTCTGGAATAGATCCGTGCGATACATGGTCATCGAGCTCTCGCCGTAGAACGGCGCTGCGTAGAGCTTGCCGGAGACGGTGACCGCATCGCGGATCCGCGGCAGCAGGTCCGCGGCATCGTAGTCGGCGCCGAGATTATCCAGCGGAACGAGCCAGTCCTTCTTGGCCCAGATCGGCACCTCGTAGGTGCCGATGGTCAGCACGTCGAACTGGCCGCCCTTGGTGGCGATGTCGGTGGTGACACGCTGGCGCAGCACGTTCTCTTCCAGCGTGACCCATTTGACGGAGATGCCGGGATTCTTGGCGGTGAAATCCCCCGTGAGTGCCTGCATCCGGATCATGTCGCCATTGTTCACCGTGGCGACGGTCAAGGTCGTTTGTGCAATCGAGGGGACCGAGGTCAGGAGCGTAGTCGCGCCCAGCAGGACGCCAAGGACGTGTTTCACGAGGACCTCCCTTTATCGCGTTTGAGCATATGCCCACGCGTTGCAAATATGTTCACATCACCTTGGCAGCTTGTCAAGGACGAGATCGCGCCGATCCAGCCCCTCTGCTTTGGGAGCAGAGGGGCGCAGGTTCAAATCCTGCTGCCGCGCGCACTTGTGCAACACCGCCAAATGACGGCGCGCAACCATCAGTGTTCGAACACTGACTACTCTTTCAGGATGGCGCCGGCGGTGGTCTCGTCGGTGATCAACCCATTGATCAGCCGGCCTTTCAGCGCAGCGCGGATGGCCGGAACCTTGGCCTCGCCAATAGCCGCGCCAATGGTCTGGGCGGCGGGGACCTGCGGCGGAATGCTGGTGAGGCGGCGGTTGGTGCCGCCGTCGATGATGCGGCCCTCGGCGTCGAACGCCCATCCCGTCAGCTCGCCGGCGGCGCCGAGCCGCCGCATCTCGAACAGCTCCTCGCGGGTGACGAACCCATCCACATGCACCTGCGCGCTCTGGTCCATCTGCCCGATGCCGACCAGCCGCAGGTCCGCCCGCGCGGCCACCGCCCTCACCCGCGCGACCGACGAGATCCGCAGCATCTGTTCGCGCTCGCTCTCGGATGACATCAGGAACGGCAGCGGCATCGGATAATGCCGCGCCTTGGTGCGGTCGGCGAGACGCCCGACGGTGTCGTAGAAACTCGCGGAGCCGTCAGTGGAGATGTTGCCGACCAGCGACACGATCTCATGATGCGGACAATCGATCGGCGACACCCGCTCCACCGCCGCGCGCACCATGCGCCCGGTGCCCAGCGCCACGATGGTCGGCGTCTCGCTGCGCAGGGTCGCTTCCAGCATGCTTGCCGCGCGCTCGGCGATGCCGGCGGTCGACAGCGGCGCGGCCGGGTCAGTTGGCACCACCTCGCAGGATGCCAGATCAAACACCTCCTTCAGCCGCGCGGCGAGCTCCATGCAGGCTGCAATCGGATGCTCCAGGCGAAAGGTGATGAGACGCTCGGCGAGACACAGCGACACCAGGCGCTGCGCGGACGCGCGCGACACCTTGAGCATTTTCGCGATCTCGTCCTGGGTGTGGCCGGCAATGAAATAGAGCCAGCCGGCGCGGGCCGCTTCGTCGAGCCGAGATTTTTCGTTGTCGATGTGCGCCATCGCGCTCTACCGATCCGCTCGCCAGAAGTCGGCCATGCGCCCGAACACACGATCCGCGCCGGCATCGGCGAGCGACGCCCGGCCGTCGCGCGCACGATAGTGGCCGCCGCCGACAAACCCCCAGACTTGCATGCCGGCCGCCCGGCCGGCCTGCACACCGCTGATGCTGTCCTCGATCACAAGGGTGCGGCGGGGGTCAGCCTGCATCTGCGACGCGGCGTAAAGAAAGAGATCAGGCGCGGGTTTGCCCCGCGCCACCATCTGCGCGGTATAGAGCCTGCGGCCGAAACGCGGCGCAAGGCCGGTCAGCGCCAGCGACAGCGAGACCCGATCGACATCGCTGGACGAGGCAAGACAGAACGGAATCGTCAGGTCTCCCAGCACGGCGTCGACGCCTTCGATCGGGCGTAGCGCCGACGAAAAGACATCGCGCACCCTGGCGGCAAAGTCCGCCGCGAATGTCGCCGGCAGCGGTTGGCCGGCTGCGGCAAAATGCTCCCGCACCGCCGCCGTGCTGCGGCCAAGAAACAGATCGAGGATTCGATCCGCCGTCATCGCGATGCCGTAGCCGGCCAGCACCTCGGACAGGCAGCGGCAGCTCAACACCTCGCTGTCGACCAGGACGCCGTCACAATCGAAAATGATGAGGTCGGGTTTGATCATCGCTGTTTTCCACTCGCAGTATGATCATATACTCACTTAATGGGCAATAACCCGTTGATCGATGCGAAAAAATGCTTAATCATTGATGCGTCGTCCGGGGCCTCCGTTGACCATGAAAGCAGAACGCGATCAACGGCATGAGATGTGCACGGCAGAAGACGACCCGTTGCCATCCCAGCGACATCAAGGCGCAGCAAGGATGCTGCGCTCCATGAATGCATGAATGAGAGACGCGCGTGACCAGCCGGATCGTTCCAGTCAAACCTTTCGACCTCGTGATTTTCGGCGGCACCGGCGACCTCGCCTACCGCAAGATCTTCCCTGCCTTGTTTCACCGGTTTCGCGACCGGCAGTTCGGCTCAGACAGCCGGATCGTCGGCACCTCGCGGCGCACGATGACCAGCGAGGCCTACCGCACCACCATCCGCGACGCCTTGCTCGGCTTCGCCGGCGCGACCAGCGCCGAAGCGAGCGAGATCGAGACCTTTCTCGCCACCGTCCATTACATCGGTGTCGACGCGCAGAGCAATGCAGGCTGGTCCGACCTCAGGGACTTTCTCGGCAGCAGCCCGCAGGAGGTCCGCGGCTTCTACCTCGCCACCGCGCCCGATCTGTTCGGCGTGATCGCGGCAAAGCTCGCGGCCCATGCGCTGGTGACGCCCACCGCGCGCATCATCGTGGAAAAGCCGATCGGCATCGACGGCGCCTCGGCGGAAACCATCAACGACCAGCTCGGCGCGGTGTTCTCCGAGCGCCAGATCTTCCGCATCGACCACTATCTGGGCAAGGAAACGGTGCAGAACCTGCTGGCGCTGCGTTTCGCCAACATCCTGCTCGAGCCGTTGTGGAATGCGAACTACATCGATCACGTCCAGATCACGGTGGCTGAGGCGCTCGGCGTCGGCGGCCGCGGCGCCTATTACGACCGCTCCGGTGCGCTGCGCGACATGGTGCAGAACCACCTGCTGCAGCTGCTGTGCCTCGTCGCCATGGAGCCGCCCGCCTCGCTCGATGCGGATGCGGTGCGCGACGAAAAATTGAAAGTGCTGCGCTCGCTGGAGCCGATCGACGCGGGCAATGCCGCGACACTCACCGTGCGCGGCCAGTATCGGGCCGGCGCCAGCAATGGCGGCACCGTCCCGGCCTATCTCGACGATTCCGGAGCCTCTGAGAGCACCACCGAGACCTTCGTGGCGCTCAAGGCGACCATCGCCAACTGGCGCTGGAGCGGCGTGCCGTTCTATCTGCGCACCGGCAAGCGGCTGCACGAGCAGCGCTCCGAGATCGTGGTGGTGTTCCGCCGTGTGCCGCATCTCCTGTTCAAGGGCGTCAGCGGCCTGATGATGGACAACCGCCTGACCATCCGCCTGCAGCCCGACGAAGGCATCAAGCTGGGTCTGACCATCAAGGAGCCCGGCCCCGGCGGTATGCGCCTGCAGCACGTCCCGCTCGACATGAGCTTCGCGGAAGCCTTCAACGCCCGCGCACCGGAGGCCTACGAGCGGCTGCTGATGGACGTGATCCGCGGCAACGCGACGCTGTTCATGCGCCGCGACGAGGTGCAGGCCGCCTGGAACTGGATCGACCCGATCCGCGAGGCATGGTCACGCAGCGCGGAAGCACCGCGGCCCTATGTTGCCGGCAGCTGGGGCCCGGCCGGTTCGGTGGCGCTGATCGAGCGCGATGGCCGCACCTGGAACGAGGAGTTTGCGTGAGCGCCCATCACCCGATCGTGAGGACGTAGCGCATCGTCGCCGTCAAATCCGGTCGCGAGTTGAGCCCCCGCGCCGGGCGGCTTGATGCCGCCCGCGACCTTGCCGGCCTCAGCTGCGGACACGGCCACATCTTGATTCCGGGTCGGAGCTGCTCCATGGATGGATCGAGCGAGATGACGTGGCGTTGAATCCTCGTCGCGCTCATCGCTTTTTCGGATCATGCTTCGGGGGGAGCAGAGGTTTGGCACCATCCGGACCGGCGGCGGCAGGCCGCGAGTCTCAGCGTCGCGATCGCCTGCTGGTGGTCGAAGACGATCCGGTGACGCGCGCGATGATTGCGGGTTATTTTGCCGAACACAACTTCAGCGTGCTGGAGGCCGGCAGCTGCGCGGAGTGCCGCCTGATGCTCAAACGCCACGGCGCAGATATCGTCTTCGTCGACGTGCAGCTTCCGGATGGCGACGGCTTCGCTCTCGCCAAGGATATCCAGGCCATCAGCCAGGCCGGCATCATCTTCGTCACCCGCCGCGACACCGAGGTCGACCGCATCCTCGGGCTGGAGATGGCGGGCGATCACTACGTCACCAAGCCGATCAACCTGCGCGACCTGCTGGCGCGGGCCCGCTCGCTGGTACGGCGACGCGCCATCGAGCGGGAAGCTGCAAGCGCCGCCACCACCGTGGTGTTCGGCGGATGGATGATCGATCTGGTGCGGCGTGAACTGTCCGCGCTCGACGGCACGCTGATCCACCTGACACGGGCCGAATTCGATCTGCTTGCCGCGCTGGTCGGCGCCGACGGCCGGCCGCTGAGCCGCGAATACCTGATCGAGGTGGTGAGCAACCGCCAGACTGATGTCGATATCCGCACCGTGGACGCGCTGGTGGCGCGGCTGCGCCGCAAGCTGATCGGCGGCAGCGATCAACCGGTGATCACCACGATCACGGGCATCGGCTACAAGCTGAGCGTCGACGACCGGCGCTGACAGCGGATCGAAGCAGACCAGCAGAATTCGAAGCGCATCCGTTCCGAAGCGAGATTCGCCAACAGGCTTTTCTCGCTTCGCAGAGCGGATTGATCCGCGAAGGTCATCGTTTCCGCTTCGCGGCGGCCGTGGATGCGTTCAGGGTCGCAGCGGCACGAATGAGCGCCTTCAGCGCCTTGTCATCAATCTTGTCGCCCTCATGAAGATCGATGGCGCGCCTGGTGTTGCCTTCGAGGCTGGAGTTGAACAGGCCTGTCGGATCCGACAGCGAAGCGCCCTTGGCGAAGGTCAGCTTCACCACGGCCTTGTAGGTCTCGCCGGTGCAGATGATCCCGGCATGCGACCACACCGGAACGCCTCTCCACTTCCACTCCTCGACCACGTCGGGGACGGCCTGTTTGATCAGCGTCCGGACCCGGGCAAGCGTCTCGCCCCGCCAGTCACCCAGCTCCTTGATTCTCGCATCGATCAGCCGGGAAGGATCTCCTTGTTCGTTCTTCGCGCCGCTCGTCTTCATGGTTGGTGTTGCTTTCGTCATGGTGTGCTCACCCATCAGATCCATCGTCAGCCAATCCGCTCATGCCGGCGTATCTCATCCGCCACGCCACTTGGTGGCATAGGGCAGCGCGAACATGTACAGGCCGCTGAACAGCAGCAGGAAAAGCGGCAGCAGCGGCGAATAGACGATCCAGGCGGGAGGCTGCCCCAATCCCATCGCGACGAAGTTGGCGACAACGGTTGCTGTAAAGATGATCGAGAGCCAGCGGTGCAACTGCCGAATCCACATGTTCCAATTCATTCGACTTTCCCTTTCAAAACGAGACCCGGCGGATGTCAATCGGTCCGCGCCAAAAGCTGGTCCAGGTCTGCAAGGAACTTCTGCCACCCGACGCGGGCTCCGCCATACGCCTGCTTCTGATCCGGCCGGAAACCCGATTGCTCGACGCGCAGATGGGTCCCCGCGTGCGTCGCCGTGAGTGTGAAGGTCACCACACTCGTCAGGTTGTAGGCCGCATCGTCGTGCGCAAAATTCCAGGTGTAGGACAGCGTCTTGTTCGGCTCGATGGCGAGGACCTCGCAGTCCAGCACGCCGCCCCACTCGCCGCGAAGATTGAAATGATGCCCCACGGCGGGCTTGAAGTCGTTCTTCATGAGCCACTCCTCGATCAGGTGGGGCTGAGTGAGCGCACGCCAGAGTTTTTCCGGCGGAAAAGCGAACTCGCGCTCGACAATCACGACGCGCGTTTCGATCGATGTTGCGTTCATTGATCCATCCTTTTGAGCAGATCTTCGAGATGGTCGAACCGGTTCTGCCAGAAGTTCGCCATCTGGCTTGTCCAGTCGACCAGCGGCGCCAGGGCGCCGAGTTGCGCGCTGTAGTGCGTCTGGCGGCCTTCGTGACGGTCGCGCACCAGCCCGGCCTGCTTCAGCACCCCGAGATGTTTTGAGACCGCCGGCTGCGAGACCCCGGCCCGGGCCGTCAGCGCTCCGACGGTCTGTTCTCCGTGGCGGCAGAGGCGCTCGAAGATGGCCCGCCGGGTCGGATCGGCGAGCGTTTTGAAAAGCACGTCATGGGTGGTCGGCATATATAACCCGCTGGCTATTGATTAACGTATAACCAGCCAGATATGGGTTAGTCAAGCCGGAACAGGCCGTGGACGAAATCTGCCGTGTCGCAACAGCCCAGGAGCCCTCTGATGCATCCGCACGAAAAAAGTGCGGGCTTCACAACATATCCCGTGGGGTATGCATGACATGGCAACGCGCACCGCGTAGCAGCTGTCCTCGGAGGCCCGTGCCGGGCCACCCTCGGAGCGGGAGCCTAGCCCTCGACGCGCTCCGGCGCCTGCAGACGCGCATCGAGCGCAGCAAGGGACTCGCGGCACAACGTCCCCAGCCCTTCGGCTGTCGCAAGACACCGCTCCTGTGTCATCGACGCGACGTCGCTCTCGATCGATGTGCAGCGGGCGAACAGACGCGCCAGCGCCAGCGCGCTTGCCGCGCTGCCGAGCTGATGCGCCGATCGCCTCAGGCGCAAGCGGTCGTCCGCCGCCGCGGACGCATCGATCTCCTGCAGCAATGCCGCCGATGTCTCCGCGAACAGGGTCCGCAGGGTGCGCAGCCGCGGCAGCCCCAGCAAGGCCTGCTGGTCGGCGAAGAACGCCTCATCGATCAAGGCATCGGGCTCCGCGGCCACCGCAGCGGCCGACGATGGACGGAGTGTGGATAACGGACGGGACGTGTCGGCGGCACGCCCTCCCCGCAACGCCGTGCGCAACGCGTCCAGCATCACCGGCTTGCTGACGATCGCGTCGATACCATTGTCGGCAATTCGTCCGCGCACCTGCTCGGAGACGTCGGCCGTCAGCGCGATGATCCGCGGCGGACGGCCGAGCGGAAGCGCGCGGATCCGGTCCGCCGCTGCGATTCCGTCCATCCCGGGCATGTGCATATCCATCAGGATCACGTCGAACACCCCGCCACGCACGAGCTCCACGGCGGTCGGACCATCGGCTGCGACCGTCGGCCGATGACCGAGACGGCGCAGCAGCGCCGCCCCGACATCACGGTTGATGGGATCGTCATCGACCAGCAGCACCGCGAGCGAGGGTTGCGGGACGATGGTCTCCGTCGGCGCCGGGACCGCCCCGCCGGGCGGCAGCGGCAGCGTCAGATGAAATGTGCTCCCGGCCCCGGACGCACTCTCGACCGTGAGATCGCCCCCCATCAGCCGCGCCAGGCGGCGCGAAATCGCGAGGCCGAGGCCGGTTCCGCCGTAGCGGCGCGCGATATCGTCGTCGGCCTGCACGAAGTCCTCGAAAATGCGCTCCTGCATCGCCGGCGCGATGCCAATCCCGGTGTCGCTGACCGCAATGCGCAGTTGTCCCGACGCGTCAAGGATCGCATCGACGCCGATCCTGCCCCGCTCGGTGAACTTGATGGCGTTGCCGAGAAGATTAAGAAGCACACGATTGAGCCGGACGGGATCGCCGTATACATGCTCCGCCGCCGCTCCCTGCATCGAAAGGTCGAGAGCGAGCGCCTTGGCTTCGGCCTCCGGCCGCATCAGTTCGACCGCGGCCTCGATCAGCTGATCGATGCGGAAGTTGCGCCGCTCCGGTGTTTCCGTCCCCGCCTCCAGCCGCGCATATTCGAGAATGGCATCGATCAGCGCGAGCAGCGTATCGCCGGATGTGGTGGCGATGTTGAGCTGATGCCGCTGCCTGTCGTCGAGCCGGCCATTGTCGAGCAATTGCAGCACGCCGATCACGCCGTTCAACGGCGTCCGCAACTCGTGGCTGACCACCGCAAGGAAGCGGGACTTGGTTTCATTAGCGAGCTCGGCCGCCTGGCGCGCGCGCTGCGCCTGTCCATGCTGCTCCCAGGCCTGATCGCGCGCCTGGGCAAGCTCCGCAGTGCGCTCCTCGACCTTGCGTTCCAGCGTCGAATAGGAATCACGAAGCCGCGCCGCCATCTGGTTGAATTGTTCGCCAAGGGCTTCGAGCTCGTCGCCGGTCCTGATCCCGAGACGCTGGTCGAGATCGCCGCTGCCGATGCGTGCCGCGCCCTCCGTCAGGGCCCTGATGGGACCAGTCATGCGACGGCTCAGCAGCCAGGCCGCCAGAAACGCGCACACCAGCGAAGTCGCAAGCAGCAGCGCGGAGTTCGCCGTCGAGGCATAGATCGGGGCATAGGCCTCGCGGATCGGGAGTTCGACGAACACCGTCCATCCCTGCGGAACGACCGGCGCGTGGACCGAGAGCACGGTGCGGCCGGCCAGATCCTCGACGACGCGCCGATCCCCATCCGCGGCGGCATTCAACGCTGCCGCCACCTGGGGCAGCCGCGACATGTCGGTGTTTTGCAGCACCAGCCGCAGATCCGGATGCGCAATCAGCCGGCCCTGGGTGTCGACCACGAAGGCGTTGCCGCTGCTCCCGACCTTGATCTGCGAGACCAGGTCCCACATGAAGCGGAGATTGACGTCGGCGAGCGTCACCGACCGATCACGGCCCATGACGGCGAGCGTCATGTAGGGCTCGGTCTCACGGAAGAAGAAGATCGGCCCGTAGTAGACGCCGTTGGCCTTGGCCCCGAGGAATGCCGGCGACTTCGAATAGTCGGCCTGGCTTCCGACCACGTCCCTCACATCCCGCGACACGCGCAACTGCTCGCGGCCGTTGGCGTCGAGCTGGGCGATCTCGGCGACCGCCGGCGTCAGGCGCAACAGGCGGATCGCCGTGATGCGAAGATCCTCTGCGGGAACCGTGGTCGGCGACAGCTGCGCCACCCAGTTGATCTGATGTTCGATCTCCCGGATGAACTGATTGATCTTGGCGGCCGCGGCTTCGGCCTGCTCGCGCTGCACCGCGACCAGCAGGTTTTTCTGCTCCCGATAGGACATGAAGGCGTCGAACAGGCTGTTGGCGATCAGGGCCACCGAGACGACGGCGACGAAAGAGATCAGGTATTTGCGGAACAGGCTGCTGCGGATCTGCGCCGGCGCCGCCTCGTCCGCGTCTGCGCGCCGCAGGCTCATTCGAAAACCTTGTCGGCGCGGGCGAGCAGCGCGGGCGGCACCGTCAGTCCCAGCGCTTTCGCGGTCTTGAGGTTGATCAGCAGTTCATAAACCCGCGGCGAGCGAACCGGCAATTCGGCCGGGTTCGCCCCGCACAGGATGAGGTCGATATATTCCGCCGCGATGAATTCGGACTTCTCCGGAGAACTCGCGTCCGAGGAAAATCCGTAGGACACGAGACCGCCGTCGGTCATGAAGTAGTAATAGGGATAGATCGCCGGCACACGATACTGCGCGGCCGCGGCCACGATGACAGCCCGGTGCTTGACGACGAAGCTGTCGGGAATGACGAGGATTCCTCCCCCGTCGGCAAACCGGGCGACGCTGGCCGGAATTTCCGCCGGATCGGCGACGGGGACCGCGGTCAGCTCCACTCCGAACGAGGGCGCGAATTCCTTCAGCGGGTCGAGGAAATAATCGCCCTTGCGCGGCGCACTCTCCGGATTGAACAGCACGCCGACGCGCCGGACGCCGGGCGCGATCTCTTTCAGGATCTCCAGCCACTTGCTGCCCATGGAAGAGTGGCTGTTGGTGAAGCCTGTCGCATTGCCGCCGGGGCGCGTCATGCTTTGCACGAACCCGCTGCCGACGGGATCCGCCGCCGTCGAGAAGACCACCGGGATGGTGTGCGTCCGCGCAAGCAGGATCGTGGTGTCCGGCGAGGCGCTGCTGACGAGGACATCGGGCGCCAGCGCGATCAGCTCGTCCGCCAGGGTCGACCGCAGCTGCGGATCCCCCTTTGACGAGCGCATGACATACCGGATGTTGCGCCCCTCGACCCATCCGAGCTGAGCCAGACGACTCTTCATCGATGCCATGCGTGCCATGGCTGTGGGGTCATCAAGATCGATGCTGAGAAGACCGGCAACACAGCGGACGCGCTCGTCCCGGGCGGCGGCCGCGCGCGGCACCGCGAGCGCGGTCGCAGTGGCCAGCTTGATGAAATCGCGGCGTTTCAATTGTCGTCCGCAAAATTTGCGAGGGATCGAAATTCAGGCCGCCACTGTCGCGGTCAGGCTGCAAGAATATGGGGGAGGACGATTTCTGACAACCCATCCAACAGGTTGCCGGAGAGCCCGCTCGATGCTGTTTCGATCAAAAAGCTGGAGCGGGTGAAGGGAATCGAACCCTCGTATTCAGCTTGGAAGGCTGCTGCTCTACCATTGAGCTACACCCGCATATGGCGGACATATGCAACGGATCGGCGGACTTGGCAACGGTGCACTTTTCCCCGGCCGACTTGATTCCACTGGATTTTCCAGCGCCAGATGCCGCATGCGGCACAAAACCCTCTGTTTATTTCGGAGCTTCGGGAACAGGCTGATGCGCAGTGGTGTTTAGGCTGGCAAAACCGAACCCGGACGGGCCGCGCAGCGTCCAACAGGGACTGTTCAGTGGACACGGTCCCCCGGGGAAACGGCGCCTGCCGTCATCGGACAATAAAGGAGCTTCACATGCGCAAGTTGATTTTGGCAGCGACATTGGTGGTGGCCGCGGCCGGCATGACGACCATGGCCGCGCCGGCGCAGGCCCGCGAGATTGGATGGTGCGCCCGCACCGCCAGCAACGGCTTCAACGGCGACTGCATGTATTATACCTACGCCCAGTGCCGGGCCGCGGTCAGCGGGCTGCGCGGCGACTGCGTCCGCAACCCCTTCGCATCGTACGGCTACGACGAACCGCGTCCGCGCCGCCATCGCCGCCACGCGATCGACTGATTGTCGCTGGCTGATTTTCGCGACGATCCGCAGATCGGTTTCCGCCAGGCCCGCGGCCCGGTGCCGCGGGCGTTCAGGCTTTGTTAACGCCAGGTCGCGTCGAGCGGCCGGCCACAACACCAATCATGGTATTTTCCAGGGTCAGGAGATCGGGAGATCACCATGATCATCGCGAGCAATGGAGCCGAAATCGTCGCCCCGACCGTGGACGTGGTGAAGCCGCCGCGCACCATCGACACCCGGGATACGACAGCGACGAATTACTGGGCCTATCGGCTGAGCGTGTCGCCGCAGCAATTGTCCGATGCGATCGAAAAGGTCGGCAGTTCGGTGGCCGCCGTCCGGCGCCATCTCGGCAAATAGACCGGGGATCGCGGCGCGCTCAACGAAAATCGATGCTGCGCAGAATGACGCCCGGCGGTTTGCCCTCGAGTTCGGCCGCATCGAATTTGCGCGTGGCGCGCTCCTCGATCCGGTCGCGCAGCCTCAGGAACTGCTGTTCGCGCTGCGACGGCTTGGTGTTGGTCGACCCATCCAGGCCGTCCATCGCCGCCGAGCTGATCGCACACTCCACCTCATCCGCAACATTGGTCATCGTGAACAGAACGACGCTGCGATCGTCGTCGTAGCGCCGGAATCCTCCGCGCGTGAGTGTCATGTCGGCACTCCTTCCATGCCGCACCCTATCCCTCGCGCGCCGGGATCAACAGGCCTCATTCCAGGCGCCCCGCGTGATTCGTCTCCCCGCACGGGCGGCGCGGAAAATCCAAAAAATCAGGCCGGGAATTAAATGCTTCAGTTGGTTGACTTTACCCCGGTGCTTCGCCCATAAACGCGCCCGACCGGGAGCCCATCGCTGACCAGCTGACTGGGTTTCGCTTTTGCCGTCATTCCTGACCGCAATCCCACCCCAACGGGTGGTTGCGGGGCTGACGGCGTTGAGCGGGGGAGTGTCCCGAGTGGCAAAGGGAGCTGACTGTAAATCAGCCGTCTTATGACTTCGAAGGTTCGAGTCCTTCTTCCCCCACCATTTTGAAATCGCTGGAGAATTTTCATTCTCCAGCGATTTTTCTTTGCAACCTGCGGATCGGCATCGGGACCCTCTCGGAACAGCCCGGTTCCCGGCCCCAAATTGCCAAGACTCAGCCTGCGTGAGACAAGCCGCCATGAGCGATCGAGATCATAAGGCCCGGTTCCGCCCCAAAGGCCGGGACAGCGGGCGCAGGCCGGCCTGGCAGCGCGAGCGGGAGCCCTCCGACGGCCCCGCCATCCTCTATGGCTGGCACACGGTGACCGCGGCGCTGGCCAATCCAAAGCGCCGGATTCGCAAGCTGCTGCTGACCGAGAATGCCGCCCGCCGCCTCACCGAGGAGAACATCGACACCCGCGTGCCCCCGGAACTGGTGCGCCCCAGTCTGATCGACCAGCGCCTGGGCCCCGACGCCGTGCATCAGGGGCTGCTGGCGGAGGCCGACCCCCTGCCCTCGCCTGACATCGACACCCTGGCCCAGGAAGGCATCGTGCTGGTGCTCGACCAGATCACCGATCCGCACAATGTCGGCGCCATCATGCGCTCGGCGGCGGCGTTCGGCGTCAAGGCCATCGTCACGACCGCCCGCCACAGCCCGGAGGCGACCGGTGTGCTGGCGAAGTCGGCCTCGGGCGCACTGGAACTGGTGCCGTTCGTCACCGTGCAGAATCTGGCGCGGGCGCTGAGCGAACTCAACGACAACGGCTTCATGACCGTCGGCCTCGACAGTGAGGGTGCCGACAACCTTGCCGCCGTCAACCTCCAGGCGCCGCTGGCGCTGGTGCTTGGCGCCGAGGGCAAGGGCCTGCGGCAGCTCACCCGCGAAACCTGCCGCGTGGTGGCGCGGCTGGACATGCCCGGCGAGATCAAGAGCCTCAACGTCTCCAATGCGGCCGTGCTCGCGCTCTATATCGGCGCGACACGGCTCGGCCTGATGACGTAAGCCGACGCCAACACAAGCGCCCGCCTGCAAAACGCAGGCGGGCGCTTTTTTCATGACAACGCGCTGGAGAAGAGTACGCGCCGGATCAACGCCATCCGTGCGATCGGCGCATGCCCTGACCGGCGTAATGCGGCGCATGCATGCGCGGACCGTGCATGCCGACGCGCGGGCCGTAGAAGCGCGGTGCATAACCGTGGCGCACCGACCGCACGCCATAGCCGTAACGCGGGGTGTGGTAGCCGTAGCGCATGCTGTGGCGATGCGCCCTGTAGCCGTTGTAGCGGTAGACCACCGGGCCCTGCACACTCGGCATGCCGTCGTAATAGTGCGTGGTGGCGTTACCGTACGGGCCACCGCTGTAGCCGTAATAGTAGCCGCGGTCATAGCCGCGCCAGCCATTGACGGCGCGTTCCTGATAAGTCGGCGCCGCGGCGTAGTTGCCCGGGCCGCTGTAGTAGGGACCCTGGTTCACGTAGTAATACTGCGGTCCGTAGACGCGGTGACGATAGACCCAGCTCGGATCCGGCAAGCGTTCCGGAAGATAGCTCTCGTTGTAGCCATAACCGTAGCCCTCCCCGAAAACGCCGGAGGTGAAAAGGCCGCGCGAGCAACCCGAATCACAGGCCATCGCCGGTGCGGCACTTGCGGCCATCACGGCCGCGGCTGCGGCCAATCCTGTAAGTATCTGACGCATGTTACGCTCTCTCCTGTACTCGTTTTTGTATCGTTGGTGTCGAAACGTCCCTGGTATCCTGAACCCGCCTTTCAGAACTTCTGGCCGCCATGCGGGGGTTGATGGTGTCCCGATCCGTCGAACTGCGGTGCGACGATCACGGGAGGCGGGTTTTGTGGAATCTGTGGCTCCGGCGGCCTGGACTGCGCGGTCCACGACTGATGGAAACTCTCGGCCTGCGGAGGCAAGGTGCGGTTCGCCGGCGGCTCGATTTCCAGCCGCCCGTAGCCGGGTATGCGGCCGGCGCTGGGATAATAGTGCCCGACCGGTGGCTCGACATAAGCGTATCCGCCACCGAGGATGGTGGGCTGGACGTGCACGTTCCGAATGCCCCAGTTGCCTTCGACCACCGAATAGGAGGCATCCCGGCCGTTAATCAGCACAGGCAAGCCGGGGCGTCCCGGTATCGCAATATCGAACCCGCCGTCGGCCATCGCCGTCACGGTCGTTCCGATGATGATGGCGGCTGCAAACACGCTGCGCATGGCCTGATCCCTCGATTATGGCCAGCTTAATCCAGCGGACAAATCCACGGGTTAAAGCCGGCGACTAATCTGTTGGTAAGGCTAACGGGCGGAGTTCCGTTCCGGCGAAATACCGGCAAAGACGGTAATAATTGCTGACCACGATCGCGGGGATTGGCGGGACAAACATGGTGCCGGCTGAGGGGATTGAACCCCCGACCTTCGGTTTACAAAACCGCTGCTCTACCGCTGAGCTAAGCCGGCCCACCGCGCGAACTGCTAGCAGCGTCTCCGGCGAGGAACAAGACCGCAGGCCGATCAAAACAACCCTGGGGGCGACGACGCCGGGACCGAAGCCGGTGGCCGGCGGATTTTATTGATTTCACACCAAAAAACGCAATGGATTTACAGAAGGATCGCGGACGCGCAAAAATCCCGATCAGGCCGCTTCAGAAAGGCACCCACAATGCTCAAGAGCAGACACGTCCGACACGTCTCCCGGATTATGGCCCTGTTACTGTCGGTCACGGCATTCGCAGCCGAGAGCCACGCCGCCGGCACGCCGGAACAGCGGCGCGCCTGCCGGGCCGATGCCTTCCGGGTCTGCCGCGATGCGATTCCAAATGTCGCGCGGGTCACGGCCTGCATGCAGAAGAACATCGCCAAACTCAGCCCGCCCTGCCGCGCGCAGTTCAGATAGACACAGAACCTGCGTGAGAGCGTGCGGGAGATCTATAGCTGGAGTTATTGAATAAAGCTGACCAGCAACATCGCGTTCACCGCAATGGCGGCCAGCAACGCGGCTACGAGCGCCGCCTGCAGCGCCGCTCCGTCACATGTCGATCTGAGAATCGCATAGGACATGCTCGAATTTGACGCTGCCGCCGGCGAAGAGTCTCGCAATTTATTTGTCGGCCGACCTCTTGCCGAAACACGGCAACGGAGTCCGCCTGCCGATTCTCGCATGTCCGATTCTTGCAGCTCTATTCTGGCTGCAATCGAGACGGCCTCCGAATCATGCCCGGGCACTCGCTTACTAAAAAAGGCCCCGGTGATCCGGAGCCTTTTGTCCTCTGACGTTTGGTATTGTCTATGGCTTGGTCTGTTCGATCAGTCTGTGTGTCCGATCGCGACGGTCCCTCAATCAAGCCGCGCCGTGTCGCATGGGTCAGGCCGCCGGAACGCGCCCCTCTTCGACCGCTTCCGAGATCAGTTCGCCGGCATCGGTGACACCCGCTGCGGCACTCCTGACGATCCGCTCGGCCATCTTGGCCTTGGTGGCCGGCGTTCGATTTTCTTCGGAAATGCGTCTCACCGCCTCGTCCAACACTGCCCTCAGTGTTGAAACGAACTCAGAGTCGAACTCGTTGTGGGAACCTCGTGCCATGCACACTCTCCATATCGAATGGTGCGGGACAAGTGACCCAACAACGTGACCAAGTTGAGTCCGGCAGATTAAATCCCTGTGACTATTCGACCGCTTCTAAGCATTGCTGCGTAGCAGCAGAACACTGCAGGAAATGCACTTGCTGCATGGCTTCACGTCATCGCGGCAGTTGTTTGCGGCATTCCCGCGGCGGCGTGACGACGGCACGAAATCAATCCGAACAAACCAACGTCTTTTTGATGCGCGCTGTCTTGCATTGCGTGTCGCACGTTCACATTTGCGCGTTTGTGCCGCATTCGATCGCGCCGCATCGCATGCGCCTGCCGCGCAGCTCGATGGCGGCGATCAATTCATCGCCACCACACCGGCATTCACGGTGGTCGCGTACGCCACCCAGAAGAAGTAGGGCACGAGCAGCCAAGCCGCCGGACGATCGACACGCGCGCTGGTGAAGATCGTGCCCACGATCGCCACCACGAGCACGATGATGACGGCGAGCGCGATGTGAAGATTGTGCAGGCCGAAGAACACCGGCGACCAGGCCGCGTTGAGCGCCAATTGAAAGAAAAAGAACAGCATCGCCTCACGACGCGCCGGCGATGGAATGGTGCGATCCCACAGCCGCCACAGCGACAACGCCATCAGCGCGTACAGGATGGTCCACGCGACGGGGAAAACCCCGCGCGACGGTGTCCATGAGGGCTTGGCGAGATTAACATACCAGCTGTTGATTTCCGGCGCGGTGACAAAGGCGGCCACCGCCCCCACGCCCGCGCAAAGCAGCAGACACAGCAGCAGGCGCCCAATCGATCTCAACATCAGGTGATGGCCCTGGAAATATTTCAAAACATAAACGCCGGCAAGACGCGGCAGATGTGAACCCTTACAAACTACAGCCAGTGAAATTTGTTCCCGATGTGTCAGGCCCTGTTTGAAAAATCGAGAATATTCTGTTCACCCAGCACTGTTTGCCTGCGGCATCAGCGTGTGAGCTTTTCCATCTCGGGAAAGGGCTGATATGTCGCACCCGCGCAGAGCTCACGCCCCTTTTCGATCAACCGCTCCAGGCGGCCGTCGAGAAAAATCACCGCGCGCTCGCCGCTGCCCGCGTCGCCCTGCCCGTTCGCCACATAGCGCACACAGGCGACATAGCGCTGCTGGCTTCCGACACCGCGCTGGACCGGCTCGGCGATGACAGCCTCATGCACAGCCTGCGGATTGTTGAGATACGTCCGCATGAACGCCAGGATGTCGGCGCGGTAATTGGCGGGGAACGGTTGCACGGCCAGCGCACTGCCGCCGCTGTAGGGGGCGTTTTCATCGGTGCTGGCACACGCCGTGACCGTCAGGGCCAGGCCCAGGACGGCTATGCTGCGCCAGACTGTCGCCAATGACCCGCTCACGTCGGAAAGAATCCAATCCTGTTGTCGTTTTAAATGGAATTCGTCTGAATGTGGATACCGGTTTTGGCGACCGTCGCCAACGAATCGGAAAACCCCGGAGCGAACTCCGGGGTTTTCTTTCGACGGGATGGGCCGGACGCAATGGCGGGGCGGGCAAAGAGCGACCGGCCGTCCCGTTGGTGGAGAGGTTAGCCTTTGGTCTTCGCCGCAACCGGCTTGGCCGAGGAGATCCGCTTGGTGATCGGCTTCGCCTTCACCACATGCGCAACCGTGTGCTTCTTGATCACCACGGCGTGCTTGTGGAAACGATGATGCCGGATGTGGTGGCGGTGGCGCTTGTGCATGCTGGCCTTGGCATTGAGAACCTTGGCATCGAGCGTCTTGGCACCCAGCACCTTGGTGTCCTGAGCCTTGGTCGTCACCGACTTGGTGACCGGCGCGACATCGGTCTTGACCGTGCCAGCCGCCATTGCAGTTGTCATGGCGGGTGCGGCGACGATCGAAACAGCGAGCAGAGCGGCGGAAATGGTCTTGAACATGATGATGTCCTCTCGGTGGTGATCACGGCTGCACCGGTCGGGGTGGCCGGCTTTTGTGATCGTCGAGGTGAACCCTAGAGCCCCGCCGCTGAACTCATTGTGAGGGGGGCGGACAGACGTCGTTCATCTGCATGAAATATTGCTCATGTTTCGGCGAGCCCATGATCCCCCGTTCCGGCGATCCGGCCGAAATATCGGCCCTCCCACCGGAATGTTACGATCCGACGGGTGTTTTCATCACGACAGTTCGGTTAGGATTTCCGCCATGACCGGGCGTCGACGGCAACAGGAGACATGCATGACGACACGTCTGACACGTTCTTTGACCTTGGCTGCATTTGTTTTGGCGTTGGGTGCGGCATCCACGCTGAGCAATCCCGTTTTCGCCGCCGGCTCCGACACCCCCTCGCCGCCAGCCTCCGACACCAAATCCAAGCCGCCGAAGAAGGGCAAGAAGGCCGACAAGAGTTCGAGCCTCGACGATCCCGCGTTCCTGCAGGGGTACCGGGCCGCCTATGCGACGATCTACGAGCGCAACGACTATCCGGCGGCCATCGACCAGTTGAAGGCGCTGGGACAGGACGATCGCGCCGATGTCGCCAACCTGATCGGATACTCCTATCGCAAGCTCGGCGACTACAAGCTGTCGCAGGTCTGGTACGAGCGCGCGCTGAAGGCCGACCCGAACCACGTCAAGACCTGGCAGTATTACGGCATGTGGCAGGTCGAACAGGGCCACCGTGACGTGGCGCGCGTCAATCTCGCCAGGATCGAACAGCTCTGCGGCACCAGCTGCCCGGAATATCGCTCGCTTGCCGACGCGATCGACGGCACGACCACGACGGCGCATCTGGTTTACTGAGCTCGACTTAACGACAGGCGGCAGCCGGCGGACGTCTTTGTCGGCATGATCTTTTCGGAAAAACGGTTTCCACTTTCCGGATCATGCTTTAGGACGACGCCGGCTGTGTCGCGTTCAGCAGCCAGCCCAGATAGCTGCGCTCCACGCTTTCCACCGGCACGACCATGACGGCCGGTGTCGTATAGGAATGGTGCTCGAGAACGGCGTCGCTCACCGCGCCGGCCAGCGAATCCCGGGTCTTGAAGATCGCCACCACCTCCTCGGCCCGCTCGACCACCCCCTCCCACCAGTAGTGGGAGACCATCCCGGGCAGGATGTTGACGCAGGCCGCCAGCCTTCGCTCCACGATAACCTTGCCGACCGCTTCCGCCTCGACAAGGCTGGGGAAGGTTGTATAGACCAGAACCGCGCGTTCCATGACTTTGACCTGTTGGACCTTTTTATGCTGCCGCCGCGGTCCCGTGCTCGAGTTCGACCCCAATGACCGTCTCGAAACAATACGACCGTGTCGCCTTTGTTGCGAGCCCCGGCGCCGAGGCTCAACAGGCGCTCGAGCAGTTGACCAAGACCTACGGCAATCATGACCCCGACATCGCCGACGTGATTGTCGCGCTCGGCGGCGACGGCCTGATGCTGCAAACCCTGCATCGCCACATGCGCTCGGGCAAGCCGATCTATGGCATGCACCGCGGCACCGTCGGCTTCCTGATGAACGAGTTCAGCTTTCACGGGCTGGGCGAGCGCCTTGACGCCGCAAAAGTCACGGTCATCCATCCGCTGCTGATGCGCGCCACCGACGTCCACGGCAATGTCCACATCCATCACGCCATCAACGAGGTCGCCCTGTTTCGCCAGAGCCACCAGGCGGCGCGGCTTCGCATCCTGGTCGACGAAAACGAACGGATGCCGGAATTGATCGCCGACGGCGTTCTGGTCGCGACCCCCGCGGGCTCGACGGCTTACAACCTGTCGGCGCAGGGCCCGATCATGCCGATCAATGCGGCATTGCTGGCGCTGACCCCGATCAGCGCCTTCCGGCCGCGCCGTTGGCGCGGAGCGCTGCTGCCCAACACGGCCTTTGTGGTGATCGAGGTGCTGGAGGGCGAGAAGCGCCCGGTGGCCGCGGTCGCCGATAACGAAGAAGCCCGCGACGTGCAGCGGGTCGAGATCATTTCCGACCGCACCATCGCGATGCGCATGCTGTTCGACCCGGGCCAYAGCCTGGAGGAACGCATCCTGCGCGAGCAGTTCAGCTACTGACCGGACCGTCCGGCAACCATTCCTTAAGACCGGCCCCGTTATAGTTAACGGCAAGTGTATCCGTCTGGTGGCGGGCACCGCCGGGCCGCATTATGTTTCGCATCGATTTCAACAAGCTGCGGTTTCTGATTTGCGACGACAATCCGCACATGCGGCGGATTCTGCGCACCCTGTTGCATTCGTTCGGCGCCCGCGAAGTCTATGAAGCCGAGGACGGCGCCACGGCGCTGGAAATGTACAGCCATTCGGTGCCCGACATTTTGATCTGCGACTGGGCGATGCCGATCTTCGACGGGCTCGAACTCACCCAGATCATCCGCCAGCCCGACGCGGTCGGCAATCCGTACGCCCCGATCATCATGCTGACCGGGCATTCCGAGAAGCGCCGTGTCATGGTCGCCCGCGACGCCGGGGTCACCGAATTCCTGGCCAAGCCGATTTCGGCAAAGGCGCTGTACCAGCGCATCCTGAGCGTGGTCGCCCACCCTCGCCCGTTCATCCGGACCAAGAGCTATTTCGGCCCCGACCGCCGCCGCAACACCGTCAACGCCTATATCGGACCGGAGCGCCGCGCCGGCGGCAAGGCCGAGGTGATGCCGCAGGCGGCGCTGATCGACAAAGCACGCATTTCAAGTTGACCCAGTTCAAGTTGACCCCAGCAGATCGCGAAGGCACCGACATGGCCGCAGACAAACCGCCCGCTCTCAAGGTCGAGACCTTTGCCGACTACCAGATCATCACCCAGCCCAATCCGCTGCGCCGCGCGGTGCGACGGGTGGCGGACGACGACAAGGACGATCCGGTGGCGCGCGCCGAACAGGCGCTGGCGGACCTGTCCGGCGARTTCAACGACTGGATGGCGACCGAGTGCGAGCGTCTCGCCAAGGCGCATGCGGCCATCGTCAAGAACGGCTTTACGCCCCAGATCCGCGAAGAGTTCTTCCGCGCCGCCCACGACGTCAAGGGTGACGCCGCCACGTTTGGTTATCCAATCGCCGCAGCGGCAGCCGAAAGCCTGTGCCGCATCATCGAGCATGCCCCGAGCCTCGATCAGGTCCCCGCCGATCTGATCGCCTACCATGTGAGTGCGGTCCAGGCCATCGTGCGCGAGCATGCCCGGATCGACAAACTCGGCCTGGCCGATGAACTGAGCCGCAAGCTGCGCGGCATGGCCGACAAGTATCTGATCGACGCCAATCAGGACCGCCCCGAACACCTGGAAGCGATCCTCGCGCCGAGCATCGTTCCGGCGGACTAGGCGAAGCTACCGCGCGCCTGTTTCGGCCATACGTTCACCAAATCCTTTGTCTTTGCCGGGCTTGTCCTCAGCGACTTGGCCACGCCAAGTCGCGGACACAACCCCGATCAGGGACGCACTGCGCCCCTAAGCGAGATCTCTGCGACTTGGCTTCGCCAAGTCGCTGGGGACAAGCCCGTGATGACAACGGAGGGTGGAGCGCCTTCGCATAACTCGCAAAATGAACCAGGCGCTTTCGTCTCAGGCCGCGATCAGCCGATCCTCGACCGGCTCCAGCGCATTGCCGGCCGCGAGTTCATCGCAGAACAGGCGCGCTTCCTCGCGGGCGGACTCGGTGGAGAAGCGGCGCAGCAGGATCAGCAAAGGCTCGGTCGCCTCGGAGCTCGCCATTTCACATTGCGTCAGCACGCGCTCGACCATGCGCCGGCGCAGCCGTGTCATGCCCTCGATACTGCTCGCAAAGCCGATCTCGTGCACGGCCTCCACGGCGGAGCGGAAGGCGGCGAAGGTGGATTCCGGAAATCCCGCCCGCGCCAGCAACGCGTTGAGGCTCGCGCCGCGATCGTAAACCAGGGCGGAGACGCGCGCCGGCGGCAACCCCGTCAGCTCCACCAGCGCCGCGTCGAACAGCTCGATATTCCCCGACAGCAGCGCGCGCAGGATGAGGCCGGCGTTCAACTGTCCGGTGGCGCGCAGATGGCGCACCAGGTCGCGCATGTCGTCGCCGCGCGACCGGGCGGCGATGTTCACCGTCGAGCGTTCGGTGGCTTCCGCGGCGATCCGGGCGGCGCGATCGGCGCTGAGCCAGCTTCGCGCGGTGACGAACTGCGCCAGCGTGTCGGAGAGCTTGGCGACCAGCGCCAGCCGCGTCGATGACGGCAGATCATCCCGGTCGAACAGTGCTTCGCGGATCGCGGCCAGATGGCCGTGGCGCTCTACGATCCGGTCCAGCGAGAACGGCGCCAGCGCCGCATCGGGGTTCTCGATCAGCTCGAGCGTCGCAGCCGCATGGCCGACCTCGGCGATGGCGGCGCCGATCGGTGGCGGCAGGCTGGCGCGGCGCGCGATGGCGCACTGGGTGTCGGAATTGCCGGTGGCGACAATGTCGACGAGGTCGGCATCGATCAGCAGCGGCGAATATTCGAGGATCGGCAGAGCGACCGAGGGCTGGTCGACCGACAGCGCCTGGACGATGGCCGGCGGCGCATCGGCGCTGCGGGCGAACACCTCCGCCATGGTCTGGCGGACGAGCGGCGAGCCGTCGTCCAGCAGCATCAGCAACGCGCCCTCGGCGGCGGCGCGGTCATCCTCCGACAGATCGGAGATCAACCAGGCCCGGGCCAAAGCCCGCGTGGCCTCCGCGCGCTCCCCTGCGGGAGCTGTCCGTACCCAACTGATAAAGTGCCGAACGATCATTAAGGTTCTGCCGGCTACGCAACTTKGAAAACGACACCCTCATGGATGCCACTCACACAAAATAAACCACGACGCTTAACAAAGCGTTCACCATAACTGCCTGCATTTATTGACGTTTTATTAAGGTGCGGCGGCAGCCAGACACCGACCCGACCACGCTCGACGCGTTTTTTCAGGCGCGAACCGGTATCCCTCTCCGGATCAAGTTCCGGGACGCGTGCGTCGCGCGAAGAGCTCTCTAGCTGCTGAATGTGCCCGCGCGATCGCTGAACAGGTCGAACGGCCGGGGACGGTCGACACCAGCCGTTGCCGCCGTCCCCTGTGCGGAGGCGGATGCCGGGGCGAGATCCGAGGTGATCGAGCCGCCCTTGCCCCACAGTTCACGAACCGCCGGCGAGACCGGCTCGGAACGATCGCCGGCCTGAAACAGCGCGCGGAAGGCCGGCTGCACCTGCTGCGACGACGAGCCCGAGGCTCCCTGCTGCGCCTGCGGAAAGCCCGACAGATAAAAGGCGTTGTCGGCGGACGCGGCGACGGCCAGTGGCGATATCGTCGAGCCCGGCCCGAGTGCGGCAACGGCGGTGCGTGTGCTCTGCGAGTTCGCGGCACTGGCATAGCGCGACGTCAGCACCGAATAGACTTCCGACACACTGCGCGCGTTGCCGCTGCGATCGTAGAAGATCGGACGGTTGGCTGCGGCCGCGTTGGGAAACAGCTGGGCCGCATTGGCCTGCGGACTGTCCTCGGCCGTGGTGATCAATTTCGCCGCGCCGCCCACACCCATGAAGTGCGCGATGTAGAGTTCGCCGTCGGTCGGGCGGCGGCCGATCTGTCCCGTCAGCTTGAAACTGTTGGATTGCGTGAGCACGCCCGCCATCGCGGCGTTGACGGCGGGATCGTCGCGCAGCTTCAGGATGTCGTCGCGGGCGGCGGGATCGCTCACCGAATAAGTGCCGGATGGGGATTTGCTGATCGCGTCGGCGTACTTGCCGAAGCCGAGCGCCGGCCCCGCCTCCTTCACCGTGCCGAGCCAGGTCTGCTCGATGAACTGATAGAGACCGCGCGCCGACGAGGTCGACGCAGCCGCGGTCGGATTGAGATTGGATTCGATCTTGGCGGCCGACAGCAGATATTCGAAGCTAGCGCCGGTTGCATTGGCGGCCTGCTTGATAGCGCCGGTGATCTGCGCGCGCACGGACTCGAAGCCCGCGGTGACGCTGGTGGTGTCGACCGTCATGTTCAGGTGCCCCGCTCCCCGGCGACACGGCCTGTTCGACCATCGGCGAACCTGAACGATTATGGTAAACGAGAGGTTAATCCGTGGCTGGAGCGCCGTTTCCGCCGCTTTTTAGCCGCCTTAGAGCGTTTTCCAGCGAAGTGGATACCGGTTCCCCCGCGACAAACGCGAAGCGTTTGCGCGGAGAAAACGCGTCAAAACAAAATGCTAGAGCCCCGTTCCGATTCTATCGGAACGGGGCTCTAATGGTCAGGTCGGGGGCCGATAGACCGAGGCCGGATCGAACACCCGGTCCGAATCGACGAACGCCATGGTCGCCGCACCGTCCGGGCCGCGGCTGACCGACCGGTAGAAGCAGGAATGCCGGCCGGTGTGACAGGCCGCGCCGCCCGCCTGATCGACCCGGATCCAGACTGCATCCTGATCGCAGTCCAGCCGCATCTCGACCACGCGCTGGACGTGGCCCGAGGTCTCGCCCTTGCGCCACAGCGCGCCGCGGGTGCGACTGAAGTACCAGGCCTCGCCGCTATCGATGGTCCGGCGCAGCGCTTCCTCGTTCATGTGCGCGACCATCAGCACGTCGCCGGTCCTGACATCGGTGGTGACACAGGTGACGAGGCCGGCCGCGTCGAACTTCGGACGCAGCACCAGCCCCTCTTCGATTTCGTTTGTCGCGGCCACGGCGATACCCTCGCTCCGCACCGGCGGACCGTGACGGGCCGGCCGGCGGTGAAAAACAGACATGAGAACAGATGCGCGTTTAAAACAGCCTTGTCGGCGCGCGCCGGCGACTGATCGCAGCGATCAGCCGCGCTGATGCTGCCGCACCAAGCTCAGAAACCGGTTCTGCTCATCGGGACTGTTGCGGAACAGCCCGGTGAAGCGGGTCGTGATGGTGCTCGCACCATGCTTGGCGATGCCGCGCACCGACATGCAGGTGTGCTCCGCCTCGACCATCACGGCAACGCCGCGCGGCTTCAGCACCGTATCGATCGCGCCGGCGATCTGCGCGGTGAGATGCTCCTGGGTCTGCAGGCGATGCGCGAAGATATCGGTCAGGCGCGCGAGCTTCGACAGCCCGATCACCCGCTCGACCGGCGTATAGGCGATGTGCGCCTTGCCGTAGAACGGCATCATGTGATGCTCGCAATGCGAGTGGAATTCGATATCGCGCACCAGCACGAAGTCGTCATAGCCGGCGGTTTCGCCGAAGGTGCGGTTCAGCACTTCGGCGGGGCASAGGTGATAGCCCTGGAACAGCTCGTCATAGGCCTCGACGACACGGCGCGGGGTATCCAGCAATCCCTCGCGCGCCGGGTTTTCGCCGATATAGGCCAGGATGGTCTTGACCGCCTGCTCGGCTTCTTCCCGCGACGGGCGCGGCAGATCGGCCTGRATGGCCGAAGCCTGAAATTCCGAGGCCGGGATTTCCGACGGCTGGTTCGCCCGTATCGGCTTGATGATCGCGTCCATTCAGCTCTCCGTTCGACCGGCCCTCAGCAGAGAGCCGGAGTGTCACCGGTCGCCGCAACAGCACTGTCGGCTGCCGGACGCCTCTCCTGCGGATATCGGGGTTTCACCGACATCCGCGCAACCCATATCCTGTCTCTTATACACATCTAGATGTGTATAAGAGTCATCGTAACGRCCGGAAGAAATTCTCTATTTCCGGGGGTATGGGAAACAGGCGGGTTTATTCCTGCGACCCGGTACATATATAGGATAGGCCGAGGAGCCCGCCAAGACCGGCGGCATGACCGCTGATGTCGGCGGCTCCGCAACCGTGGTATGCACCTGCCATGCTGAACGACGTCTACAACAAGAAAATCATCGAACTGGCGGGGAATATCCCGCGGCTCGGCCGCCTCGAGGCCCCCGACGCCAGCGCCACCGCCCACTCCAAACTGTGCGGCTCGACCGTCAAGATCGATCTCAAGATGGATGGCCCGGTGGTGACCGACTTCGCCCATGACGTGAAGGCCTGCGCGCTTGGCCAGGCCTCATCCTCGATCATGGCACGGCATGTGATCGGCTCGAGCGCCACCGAACTGCGCGAACTGCGTGAGACCGTGCGGCGGATGCTGAAGGAGAACGGCGCGCCGCCCGAAGGCAAATGGGCCGACATCGCCGTGCTCGAACCGGTGCGCGACTACAAGGCACGGCACGCCTCGACCCTGCTGACATTCGATGCGGTGGTGGATGCCATCGGCCAGATCGAAGCCAAGTCTTCTGAAGCCAAGTCTTCTGGTGACAAGACCGGGCAGAAGTCCGAGGCCAAGTCCGCGTCGCTGGACGCCGCCCAGAGCTAGATCCGCAATCACTGGAAAATCAATGCAGCCGCCTCACGCGGCCGCGGCGACACGAACGCAATCAGTGCCGTGTCGCCGCAACCGCGCCGGTCGGCGCCCCCGCCTCGGCCGTCTTTGTCGATTTCACCGGACCCGAATTGTCCAGCGACAACGCGCCGGCGACAAAACGGTCCTGAATCGGTTTGCCGCCCGCCTGCGCCGACTCTCTCGCCAGCGCATTGGTTTTCGCTGCCGCCTCGGCCACCGCATCATCCGTGACGATGTTGGTCAGGCGCAATTCCGCGCGCGTCAGTTCGTGCAGCGGCTCCCACGGCGGAACGCTCAGGGACAGCGCCAGCAGATCGCCGCTGCCGCCCATCTCGAAGGTGTATTTGGCGAGCCGGCCGACATCGCGCTCGATGATCATGACATCCTGGGCGCTGTAGGTCGCGGCCGTGGCATCGTCGGCGCGGTCCCCCATCCAGATCTGGTGCACCCGGACATGGGCGCCTTCCGGCACAGTGCGGGTCTTGCCGGAGAGCAGCAGGAACACGCACATCGATTCACAATAGGCGTCGGAGAAAATGCTCGACCTGGTGCCGTCGGTGGTCTGGGTTTCCGTCACGATGCCGACCGTAGTGGTCACGCCCAGGTCGCGCCATTGCCGCCCCAGCTTGATGGCATCGAGCACCGAACCGCCGCTGGAGTCGAGCACGATCGTTACCCCTTTGAGGTCACGCCCCTCGGCGAAATCGGCAAAATCCTTCGGCGTATCGCTGGTGATGGTGCCGACGGCGGCCACGAGCTGACCATCGCGTCCGGCACTCTCATGCCAGGCGAAGCGCATCGGGAGCTTGCGTTGCTCGAGGGTGTCGCCGGCGTGTGCAGAGCCGCCCGTCCCCGGCCACGATGCGCCGGGCAAGGACAGGACGACCGCGACCGCACCCAGACGCAGCCACGTTTTGACCGTCAGCAAGCCGTTCAAAAGTTGGTTCCTTCCCCGCCCCAAAAACGGAAATCGGACCAAGCCGTGCGACACTGCTGTCACACCGCCGTTATCAAAACGGTAGCCGCAGCGGGGATTCGCGTCCATGAAACTTTGGTGCGGTGCAGTTCAAACCATGTGATATTTCGCGGGGTGTGGCGCGGAAACCATGCCAAACGGTTCCCAAAGATGGAACCGGCTGCGCGGCCGATGACCGGAAAACACCCGCTGAAACAATGGATATGAAACCGCCCCTGAAACTCTCGCCCCGTTGCGCGACCTGTGCGCAGACGGTGCAGCGCCTGCCCCGCAATGCCGGCCGCGCGATGATTTTGGCCTATCGCTACACGCTGTCGCCACTGATCGGGTTTCATTGCCGGCATCTGCCGACCTGCTCCGCCTATGGCGAGGAAGCGATCGGGCGGTTCGGCCTGTGGGCCGGCGGCTGGATGACGCTGGCGCGGCTGCTGCGCTGCCAGCCCTGGGGCACCTCAGGGATCGACAATGTCGTGGCCACGATCCCGGCCGGCGCGCGCTGGTATCTGCCGTGGCGCTACGCACGCTGGCGTGGCGTCAACGATGGCAAAACCTAAAATCCGACACAGGCCGTCTTGATCGACGTCATCACCGACTGCTGCTTGAACTGATGCTTGTAGGCCTCGGCGATGGCGCTGAGGTCGGCACGTTTCGCCGCATCGTCCTTGAAGGTGATCAGCACCACCTTGCTCGGTTCGCGCACCACGGTTCCGCGCTCGGTATCCTTCCACTGCCCGCTGGCATCGATCACGCTCAGTCCATCGGGAAACCGCGGCGTGATCTCGCGTGCGGTGAATTGCGCGAATGCCGCCTCGCTGACGCCGATGCGATCGCCGATCTTGCGGCCGAAAAACATCTCGGCCGTAGCCATGGTTTGCGCCGGCGAGAGGCATGGCTGAGGCACCGATGCGCAGGCAGATAACACGAGACTCAAACCGAGTCCGACGACAAGACGTCCGGCAACACAACGCATGACACTCTCAAATGGGAGATGAGAACAGTTGATGCTGAAATTTTATCAGCCCTGACAAGCAATGCAATTCGTTACGCTTGCATCGCGCGCGATCGCTTGCAGCCTGTGGCGTTGCTGTCACGCGCCGGCGAATGCGGATCTCGGGCGCGTGAGAAACAACACGGCGATTGCAAGCACCATGAAGGCGATGCCGGCATAGCCGTTGGCTTGCAGCTGATCATGGGCAAAGAACTGTCCGCCGAGTCCGGAGCCGACCGCCTGCCCGACATACAGCATCGACGTGTTCAGCGAGACGGATGCGCTGGCAAAAGCCGGCGCCGCACCGACAAGCCGGGTCTGCTGCATCGAGTTCATCGCGGCGAAGCCTAGGCCCCACAGCACGCTGGCGGCGAGCAGCACCGGCAGCGCGGTGATCCCCGCCCCCACCACCCACACCATGCTTCCCAGCAGCAGCGCGACGAGAAAGATCACCGATGTCCAGTACGCGCCGATCCAGCCGACGGAGCGCATCGCAAAGACGTTCCCCACCAGGCCGCAGATTCCGAAGATGCCGAACGCAAGCCCGATCGTCTCCGGCGTCGCCCGGGTGAACTTCAACAGCAGCGGTCCGAGGTACGGGAACGTGCAGAATTGGCCCGCGACCTGCAGCGTGGTGATCAGCAACAGCAGCAGCACCAGGCGATTGCTGCCGAGCGCGATCCAGGTGCGCAGCTCCACTGGAGTTCCGACCAATCCTTTCGGCAGGAAAACCAGCACCAGGATCGACGCCAGCAGGGCCAGTGCGCCGATGAGGCCGAACATCTCACGCCAGCCCACATGCGCGGCCACGTAAGTGACCAGCGGCATGCCGAAGGCCAGCGCAAGCGACCAGCCCAGAAAAACATACACGATGGTGCGCGGCCGCTGGTCTTCGGCAACGATCATGGCGGCGGTCCCCGCCGCGACCGGCGTGAACACGACGATGATGGCGAGCATCACCAGGCGCAGCACCAGCACACTGGCATAATCCGGCGCGACGAATGCGGCCGCATGGGCGATGGCGACGCCCAGCATGCTGCCCGACAGCAGCAGCCGGCGATCGACGGTGGAGGTCAGCCACGTCATCAGCGGCGAGCCGATACACAGCAGCACCGCGCCGAATGTGATCAGCAGACTGGCCTGATACACGGAAACCCCAAGGCCGGTTGCGAGATCGGCCAGCATTCCCGCCGGCGACATCACCGCAAGACCGGTGACGAAATTCCCGAACATCAACGAGGTCGAAGCAAAGCGACTGGCCATCGCAACTGGATAACAGGGCACCGACTTTAATGCAATTGCATCGATTTCCGGAACGACGAAAGGCGCGGTCCGCCAAACCCGACGCCGTGGCTTCACCTTGCAGGTCCTGCGGAGGCATCGCCGGCTTTGATATCGTTCACCACGGGCTCCATACGGCTCGCGGCCGGCCGGCAAAAGGCGAGCAAATCCGGCATCAATGTGAGCAGTCCGTCCGTCGACAGCCGCTCGATATGGACCTGGCGCTGCCCACTCCGGCTGAATGACGTTTCGGACATTTCCAGTGTCGGCAGTGCGGCAGCCGACTGAACAAAGCTCGTCGAAACGCGTGCGGTCCAGAGTTCGAATCCGCCGGCCTTGAACGGCGGCAACCTGAAATAGAGCGGCTTTGCGTCGGCAACAGACAGCGCAATCGTGGATACGATGTTCGCCGGATCGACCTGTCGCTGGTAATCCAGGCGAAACGCGTCAGCGGACGTGCACGACAACCGCCATTGCAGCAAGTGATATCCGCTCTGCAGCTCACTCTTTTCGAGTGCGAGCTTCTTCGCGAAACGATTGCCGTTCTCGACCAGCCACGGCGTCTCTGCAAATTCGCGGCGATCAATCCCGAACTGAACGATTTCGTCACGGGTGAGCACCCGCATGCTCTCGAACTTGACGGTCCTGGCGACGTCCAGCAGTCCGTGATCGATCCCCATCTCGGCCAGATAACCGGACATGCTGCGGTCGGCGCGGTCCACAGCGCGCTCCGTTGCCTCCTCGCGCATGCGCTCGCTGGGATTGCCACGCCGCACCAGCAAGGTGATGCGGGGCGAGTGGACACCGAGCACCGCATCGGGCGCCACTTCCCGCATGGCCGCGCCGAACAACACGAACGGACACGCCGACAGGCACATCGCGCCGCGCGTGACCGGCTCGGCGGCGAGTTCGCGGCCGGATTGCTTCAGCTTCAGGCAGGCGTCGTCGGTCTGCGGCCCCGGTCCACACTCCTTGACCGACGTTCTCGCGACCTGCGCCACCGCCTTGTGCTGCCGGAGCATCCGGCCCATGGCCAGCGCCTGTCTCAGGTCGCCGCCGGGGGAATTCAGATACAGCGGAAGCTTCGGATCCCTGTGCTGCCCCAGAAAGGCCCGCAGCCGCGCGGCCGCTCCGGAATCGATCTTGCCCTCCGCCGCGATCCAGCTGTCGCAGCCGCGGCCGCAGGAGTCCGGGCGGCCTTTGGCGATGTAGAAGATCATTGTCGGCGGGGCCGGGTCCGCCGGCTTTGCGGGCTCCGCGGCAGCGAGCGCCCGGGACGCCGCGGACATCAAGCCAATGGCCAGGCCGAGCGCGGCCAGGACAAACCAGCGCAATTTCATGGAGCCCACGGAGGCCAAAACCGGAAACCTGCAATGGCCGCAGGCTAGCAAGGCGGTTGTATCAAGTCCATCTTGCAATCAAAATTTCGCCAAACGCCCCTGAAAACCGCCCGCGGCGATTGCCCCCGCCCCCGCGCTGGGTTATTTCCGGGCCCGCTTACCTGCGTTCGTTCGCAGGAGTGAGCTTCAGGAGAAAACCATGACGGATTCCACGTTCAAGTTCGGACTCGCCAACCTTCGCCCCGCCGACCAGCCACTGTCGCTGACTTTCCCGGACGGCGCCAAGCGCGAGTTTCCCAGAAACACCACCGGCCTCGACATCGCCAAGGGCATCTCGCCGTCGCTGGCCAAGCGCACCGTGGCGATGGCGCTCGACGGCGTCCTCACCGATCTCGCCGATCCGATCGAGCACGACGCGAAAATCGAATTCATCAATCGCGACGATCCCCGCGCGCTGGAATTGATCCGGCACGATGCCGCGCACGTGCTGGCCGAAGCGGTGCAGGCGCTGTGGCCCGGCACCCAGGTCACCATCGGCCCGACCATCGAGAACGGCTTCTACTACGATTTCTTCCGCAACGAGCCGTTCACGCCGGAAGACTTCGCCGCCATCGAGAAGAAGATGCGCGAGATCATCGCGCGCGACGCGCCGTTCACCAAGGAAGTCTGGTCGCGCAACAAGGCGAAGGAATTCTTCAAGGACAAGGGCGAGTACTTCAAGGTCGAGCTTGTGGACGCCATCCCTGAGGATCAGGACCTCAAGATCTACAAGCAGGGCGACTGGTTCGACCTCTGCCGCGGTCCGCACATGACCTCGACCGGCAAGATCGGCACCGCCTTCAGGCTGATGAAGGTGGCTGGTGCGTACTGGCGCGGTGACGCCAAGAACCCGATGCTGACCCGCATCTACGGCACGGCGTTCGCCAAGCAGGAGCAGCTCGACGCCTACCTCAAACAGCTCGAGGAAGCCGAGAAGCGCGATCACCGCAAGCTTGGCCGCGAGCTCGACCTGTTCCACTTCCAGGAGGAAGGCCCCGGCGTCGTGTTCTGGCACGCCAAGGGCTGGTCGCTGTTCCAGACCATCGTCGCCTACATGCGCCGCCGCCTCGCCGGCGACTATGACGAGGTCAACGCGCCGCAGATGCTCGACAAGTCGCTGTGGGAGACCTCCGGCCACTGGGACTGGTACCGCGAGAACATGTTCGCGGCGCAATCCGCCGGCGACGAGGCCGAGGACAAGCGCTGGTTCGCCATCAAGCCGATGAACTGCCCGGGACATGTGCAGATCTTCAAGCATGGGCTGAAGAGCTACCGCGACCTGCCGCTGCGCCTCGCCGAGTTCGGCGTGGTGCATCGCTACGAGCCGTCGGGCGCCATGCACGGGCTGATGCGCGTGCGCGGCTTCACCCAGGACGACGCCCACGTGTTCTGCACCGAGGAGCAGCTGGCCGACGAGTGTCTCAAGATCAACGACCTGATCCTGTCGACCTATGCGGATTTCGGCTTCGAGGGTGAACTGACGGTCAAGCTGTCGACCCGCCCCGAAAAGCGGGTTGGTACCGACGAGGCCTGGGATCACGCCGAGCGCGTGATGGCGACGGTGCTGCGGGAGATCGAGAGCAAATCCGGCAACCGCATCAAGACCGCGATCAATCCCGGCGAAGGCGCATTCTACGGCCCGAAGTTCGAGTACGTGCTGCGCGACGCCATCGGCCGCGACTGGCAGTGCGGCACCACGCAGGTGGACTTCAACCTGCCGGAGCGGTTCGGTGCGTTCTACATCGACGCCGACGGTTCGAAGAAGACCCCGGTGATGGTGCATCGCGCGATCTGCGGCTCGATGGAGCGCTTCACCGGCATCCTGATCGAGCACTTCGCCGGCCACTTCCCGCTGTGGCTCGCGCCAACGCAGGCTGTGGTGACGACCATCACCTCCGAGGGCGACGAGTACGCCAAGCAGGTGCTGGCCGCCGCGCGACGCGCCGGCCTGCGGGTCGACATCGATCTGCGCAACGAGAAGATCAACTACAAGGTGCGTGAGCACTCGCTGGCGAAGGTCCCGGCCCTGCTGGTGGTCGGCAAGAAGGAAGCCGAGACCCGTTCGGTCTCGATCCGCCGGCTCGGCAGCGACGGCCAGACCGTGATGCCGCTCGACGAAGCCCTTGCCGCGCTGGTCGACGAGGCAACGCCGCCGGACGTCAAGCGAGCCCGGGCGGGCGACGACTGAAGCTGGAGAGAGATGCAAGGCCGCGGTTTAGAGCATTCTCAAACCGCGGCCCTTGCCTCACGCCCGGCACGATCCGATATCTCGTCATCGCTTGATCAAACCCGACACGACCGGTGCCCAAATGCCCGATGCCCTGCAACTGCTGAAGACCCGCCGTTCCGCCAAGCCGCGCGAGATGAACGGCCCAGGCCCCTCGCCTGCCGAACTCGAGACCATTCTGACCATCGGCGCCCGGGTGCCGGACCATGGCAAGATCGCGCCATGGCGCTTCATCGTGTTCGAAGGCGACGCGCGGCGCAAAGCCGGCGATATCATCGCCAAGGTGTTCGCGGCAAAGAACCCCGGCGCCACCATCGAGCAGATCGAAGCCGAGAAAAATCGCCTGGCCGAGGCACCGCTGGTGATTGCCGTGGTGTCCTCCACCAAGCCGCATCCCAAGGTGCCGCCGTGGGAGCAGGAGCTCTCCGCCGGCGCCAGCGCCATGAACATCGTCACCGCCGCCAACGCGCTCGGCTATGTCGCCAACTGGCTGACCGGCTGGTTCGCCTTCGATCGCGACGTGCTCACCGCATTCGGCCTGCGCGCCGACGAGAAGCTCGCGGGCTTCGTCCATATCGGCAGCATCGACAAGCCGGTCGAGGATCGTCCCCGGCCGAACCTCAGCGACCTCGTCACCCGGTTCTGACCGACGTGCTGATCCGGCTCTGGTCAGCAAGGACTTTGCTCATGCCGAGCTTTGCTTGTACAAAGCTTGGCTTATGCAGGACTTGATCAAAAAGATATTGTCCGCCCGCGTCTATGATGTCGCGATCGAGAGCCCGCTCGACCCGATGCCGAGACTGACCGGACGCCTCGGCTCACCGGTGTTTCTCAAACGCGAAGACCTGCAGCCGGTCTTCTCCTTCAAGCTGCGCGGCGCTTACAACAAGCTTGCCTCGCTTCCGCCCGACGCATTGGCGCGGGGCGTGATCTGCGCCTCCGCCGGCAATCATGCGCAAGGGCTCGCCCTCGCCGCCCAGCGCCTGCGGGCCGAGGCGACTATCGTGATGCCGCGCACCACTCCGGCAATCAAGATCGACGCGGTGAAGCGCCGCGGCGGACAGGTGATCCTGTATGGTGACACATTCGACGAGGCCTACGCCCACGCCCGCCAGATCGAGCTGCAGCAGGGACTGACATTCGTTCATCCCTTCGACGACCTCGACGTCATTGCCGGTCAGGGCACCATCGGCCTCGAGATCTTGCGGCAGCACCCCGATCCGATCGAAGCCGTGTTCGTACCGATCGGCGGCGGCGGCCTCGCCGCCGGCGTCGCAACCGCGATCAAATTCCTGCGCCCCGACATCAAGGTCATCGGCGTCGAACCGCAAGACGCCGCCGGCATGGCAGCGTCCCTGCAGGCCGGTGAGCGTGTGACCCTCAGCCAGGTCGGCCTGTTTGCCGACGGTGTCGCGGTGCGCCAGGTCGGTGACTGTCTCTTATACACATCTAGATGTGTATAAGAGACAGCCGCAAGACGCCGCCGGCATGGCAGCGTCCCTGCAGGCCGGTGAGCGTGTGACCCTCAGCCAGGTCGGCCTGTTTGCCGACGGTGTCGCGGTGCGCCAGGTCGGTGAACAGACCTTCCGCCTCTGCCGTGAGTTTCTCGACGAGGTGGTGACGGTCGACACCGACGCGATCTGCGCCGCGGTCAAGGACATCTTCGACGACACCCGCGCCATTGCCGAGCCCTCCGGGGCGCTTGCGCTGGCCGGCCTGAAGGCCTTCGGTCTCCCCAATGCGACGACCGGCGGCAGCCGGATCGCTATCAACAGCGGCGCCAACCTCAATTTCGACCGCCTGCGCCATATCGCGGAGCGCGCCGAGATCGGCGAACGCCGCGAGGCGCTGCTCGCGGTCACCATCCCCGAGCAACCAGGCAGCTATCGCGCCTTCATCCAGGCCTTGGGACCGCGTCCGGTCACAGAGTTCAACTACCGCCTGTCGGGCAGCGGGCCGGCCCACGTTTTCCTTGGGCTGGGTCTCAGCGAAGGCGAGCGGGAGAAACGGGAGATTATCGATATCCTGCGCCGTCAGGGCTACGACGTCGAAGACATGACCGACAATGAAATGGCCAAGCTCCATGTCCGCTACATGGTCGGTGGACGCGTTGCCGGAATCGAGAACGAACTGCTGCTGCGCTTCGCTTTCCCCGAACGCCCGGGCGCTCTGCTCAAATTCCTCGACGGTTTGACGCCCGACTGGAATATCTCGCTGTTTCACTATCGCAATCACGGCGACGACCATGGGCGCGTGCTCGCCGGCATCCAGGTGCCGGTCGATGATCGGCCGCGTTTTCGCGACCGTCTCGATCAACTGGGCTACCCCTACTGGGATGAGACCGACAATCCGGCCTATCGGCTGTTTCTTGATGGCGCTGGATAGCTCACGCTGCCTGCGCCGCATTCCGGCCGAAGCGTACCAGCAGTTCGGCGACTGAAGCCGCCGGCCGCGCTGGGCTGAACAGAAAGCCCTGCACCTCGGTGCAGCCTTCGGCGCGCAACTGGTCGAGTTGTTCCCTCGTCTCGACGCCTTCCGCCGTGGTCGGAATGCTCAGGCTTTGCGCCAGCCCTGAAATCGCCCGCACGATGGCGATGCAGTCGGCGCGATCGGGCAGATCGCGGACGAACGAGCGGTCGATCTTGATCTTGTCGAACGGGAAGCTGCGCAGGTAGCTCAGGCTGGAGTAACCGGTGCCGAAATCATCCATCGAGATCCGCACCCCCAGGCCGCGCATCTGGTGCAGCGTCTGCAGATTGGCGTCGGTTTCCGCAAGCAGCACGGATTCGGTGATCTCGAGCTCGAGCCGGTCAGCGGCGAGCTGCGAATGCGCCAGCGCCGCCACGACCGAGGGCACGAGATTGCGGCTCTTGAACTGCACCGGCGAAAGATTGACCGCGACCTTGATGTCGGAAGGCCATTGCACGGCGTCGGCGCAGGCGGTGCGCAGCACCCATTCGCCGATCGGAACGATCAGGCCGATGTCTTCTGCCACCGGAATGAATTCGGCCGGCGACACCATGCCCCGCTCCGGATGGCGCCAGCGCAGCAGCGCTTCGAACGAGGTGATGCGGTCGGCAGAGAGATTGACCAGCGGCTGGTAGTGCAGCTCGAGTTCCCCTTTCGCCAGCGCATGACGCAGATCGGCCTCCAGCAAACGGCGCGACTGCGCCTGCCGGTCCATCTCCATCTCGAAGAAATGATGGCCGCCGCCGCCGTCGGCTTTCGCCCGATACAGCGCCATATCGGCGTTGCGCAGCAGGATTTCCGATGTGTCGCCGTCGAGCGGCGCGATGGCGATGCCGACACTGGCACCGATGGTCAGCTCACGACCATCGACTTCGTAGGGCGCACTAAGCGCCGCAATCAGCCGGGTCGCCCGTTCGCCGGCCTCGGCCGGGCTCGACATCGGATCGAGGATCAGGGCGAACTCGTCGCCGCCAAGCCGGGCGGCGAGATCGCCGGCGCCGAGCGCGGCCTTGAGGCGCTGGGCGACCTGCTGCAGCAGCCGGTCGCCGACCGGATGGCCGAACGAGTCATTGATCGCCTTGAACATGTCCAGATCGACGCACAGCACCGCCGCCGTGCGCTCCGTACGGGTGCACTGCTCCACCGTATGCTGCAGGCGCTGCTGGAACGTCACCCGGTTCGGCAGATCGGTCAGCGCATCGTGATGCGCCATGTAGGAGATTTTCGCCTCGGCCTTGCGCCGCTCGGTGACATCGATGATCGACACCAGGAACGCGCTGCGCTCGCCGAAGCCGACCCGGCGGCCGTAGGTCAGGGCTTCGATCTCGCTGCCGTCGGCAAGAATATGCCGCCAGCTGCGCCGCGACTGGTAGCTGTCGTTCAGCTCCTGCAACGCCTGGAAGTGAACGTCGCGCTCGTCGCGCGGCCAGATATCTCCGATCGTCATCCGCAGAAACTGCTCACGACTGTAGCCATAGTGCGCGACCGCGGCATCGTTGACGCTGAGGAATTCGAAGCTCTCGGCGTCGAACACCCACATCGGCATCGGATTGTTCTCGAACAGCAGCCGGAACGACTGCTCGCGCCGCTTCAGGTCGGTGACGTCGGTCAATGTCGCGGACAGCAAGTCGCCGATCGCGGCCACGCTGATCTTGATATGGGTGCCGCCCGACGATGCGATCTCGAACTGCGCCGGCTCGCCACTCTCGATCACCGCGCACAGGCGACGCAGCACATCCGGCGTGGCCAGATCGTGCTGCCCCTCGCTGAGGCGGCGCCAGCGCAGCGCCTCCACGGGCTGCCGCAGCAACTGCGAGGCGCCCTGGTTGAGATCCACGATCTGGAAGTCGACGGTGGTGTGGCTGACATTGCGGCATGCGGCAAGCGCCAGAAAGCCTCCGTCGGTAGCGCTGAAGATGGTGTCGACCAGGCTGTAGCCGTGGCCACGCTCGTGCACGTAGACCGAAATGAGCGGAGGCCCCCACCGGCAGGCCATCGGCATGGCATAGATATCGAAAGTGCGAACGATGCCGTTGGTGACTTTGTAGGCCGATGTCGCATAGGGCCGGCTGCTTGTGAGCGCATTGAAGGCCGCTTCCGACAGCACGCCCTCGTATTCCGGCGCAAGATCACTGACGCGGGTGTCCCAGGCATCCTGACCCAGCCACTGCCGCAGTGCGCGTCCCGTCCGCATGATGGTCAGCGTCTCGCCGCAGCCCTGCAGCAGCGCCATGTGGTCGGCGAGCCGGCCCATGCTGCCCAGCACGACTTCCTCATAAGCCGGAAGTTGCTGACCGGGACGCAACGCGGCAAACCATTTTCGTCGCAGGGTCGAGACGTCACTCAACGTTTCGGTGAGGATTTCTTCCTCGACCGTCTTCCTGACAGCACCCACGGGATCCCCTTAACCTGCGCACGCCCAGAGATTTCGCGGTTAATTCAACCTTGCCGTATTGACGAGAGGTAAAGAGTTCCTGAGGGATGGTGATTATGAAGTTTTTAAGACACTCGATGGTTAGGAAATCATTGGCGGAAATGCATTGCATTTAACGCGTCGACATCTCGTTAGCGCGCAACGACTTCAACCTCGCCGTCGACGCCGTTCACCACATTGAAGGGGCGCTCGAACACCTTGCCTTCGTTCTTGGCAATGGCACGGTACTCACCCTCGGCCAGGATCACGCGCGGAAACGCGCCGATCGATTCCTTGATCACGTCACCGGCAGGCGTGATCACCGACCACGACGTGTTCGCCAGCGCCTCGCCGCCCTTGTCGCCGACAAGCTTCAGCGTCACCACCGCGGCGCGATGGGTGACGATGACGTCGGTCAACTTGCCGGCCTGGATGCGGATATCGGACCGCACGATCGAATTGGCGTCACCGTACTTCGAGATAATGTAGTAGGTGCCCTCCGGCACCAGCAGCACATCGCCGGCGGAGACGTTCTGCTGGATCGGCGCGCGTTCTCCGACTTCAAACTGGCTGCCTTTGAAAATGTCGAACGCGATCTGGTTCGGCGGAATCTTGCTGCTGCCGACGCGGCCCTCGATCCGCAGACCGCCGGCCGGCAGATCGAACGATTCCCGGGTCGTTTCCTGCCGCAACGTGACCGGCCGCACTGCGCTGACCAGACCGAGGCCGACATGCACGACATAGCTGCCGGGAGCCAGCACGATGTTCGGCGTGGGCGTGCGCTCCTCGCGGATCAGCTTGAATGCACCCGTGGCGTCCGGCTTGTCGGAATAGATGCGCCAGACCAGCCCGCTGTTGACCACGGGGAGATCCTTGCCGTAGCGCGCTGTCAGCGCCAGCACGGCCTGCCCGGGCGCGGCAACGGCGGCAGCCGCGGGCGGCACGGCCAGCGGTGCCGCGGCCACCGGCGGCTGGGTGATCGGAGCGGGCAATGGGGCTGGTGCGGCGGCCGGCCCCGAGGGGGGCGCCAGGTTCATCGCCGGCCCCGACGGGGCCTCCGGAACCGAGCCAGGCGGAACCGGTGGCGGCCGATCGCTGAACATCTGGGCAAGAGCCGCTTGCGGGCCCGCCAACGCCAGCACCATCAGAAGTGCGCGCAATCCAGCCGTCAGTCGTCGCCTAACGGGCCGGCAATGGGGGCTGGTGGGCATCATCGCAGCGTTTTTGACCGAAAACGCGGCGAATTCAAGCCTTTGTGCGCTCAATTCACCACGTGTTCAGATCCTCTGCCGGATCAGTCGTTTCGGAGGCATGCTGCACGCTCATATTTGTTATCCTGACGGCCTGAGGCAAACGGCACAATTAGGTCCTATATGGGTTTTTAGTGATGCGGATCGTGTCGGGCGGCGGCCTTTCGCCGTCTTCTGGGAGAGACCGGTGCTGGAAAGTTTGATCGGACGTAACCGCGACAAGGCCGGCCTTGGGCCAACACGGCGACCGACGATCGGACTGGCGCTTGGCGGAGGGGCGGCGCGCGGCTTCGCCCATATCGGCATCATGCGCACGCTGATCGCCAACGGCATCCTTCCCGATATCGTGGTCGGCACCTCGATCGGAGCTGTGGTCGGTGGCAGCTATGCAGCCGGTCATCTCGACACGCTGGAGGAGTGGGCGCGCAGCCTGCAGCCGAAAAACATCTTCAGCTATCTCGATATCCGCCTCAACGGCTCCGGCCTGATCGGCGGCAACAAGCTCGCAGCACAGCTCGAAGCCTCGATCGGCAAGACCCGTATCGACGATCTGCCGCTGCGGTTTGCCGCCATCGCGACCGAAGTTCAGACCGGGCATGAGATCTGGCTCACCCACGGCCGCGTGGTCGACGCCATGCGCGCCTCCTATGCCCTGCCCGGGATCTTTTCGCCGGTCGCGATTGGCGACCGCTGGCTGATCGACGGCGCGCTGGTCAACCCGGTACCGGTGTCAGCGGCCCGCGCGCTCGGCGCCGAAATCGTCATCGCGGCCAACGTCAGCACGGACGTCTTCGGACACGGCACCATCATCTCGACCTATGGCGCGGTCGAGGAGACGGCAGAGGAGACGGTCGAAGCGCCGGCGCCCAAGCGCGGCATCGGCAAGTTCTTTTCCGCCGAGCGTACCATGAAACGCGAGTTCTTCGGCAGCGGCGACCGCCCGGGAATTTCCACGGTGATGGTCGAAGCCTTCAACATCATGCAGGACCGCATCACCCGCGCACGCCTCGCCGGCGATCCGCCGGACGTGCTGATCTCGCCGCGGGTCGGAAAGATCGGCTGGTTCGATTTTCATCGCGCCGACGAGACCATTGCGCACGGTGCGCGGGCGGCCGAGCGCAACATCGAATCGATCCAGGAAGCGATCGCAATCCTGTCGCCGACCTCCAGCAATACGCCGGGCATCGGTCAAAACCAGAGCATGTCGCCGTAAGCGAGCCGGTGATGACCTGTCGCGGCGCCGTCTGAACAGCCTTTATGCCGTCTTGATGTATTCGTGCAGCGCTTCCTGCTCGCGCTCGAATTCGTGGACTCGCCACTTCACGACGTCACCGATCGAGATCAAGCCGACCACCCTATCGCCTTCGATCACCGGCAGATGCCTGAACTTGCCCGATGTCATGGTTTCCATGATGAAGCTGACCGTATCGGCTTCCTTGCAGGTCACCACCTTGCGCGTCATCACGGCGCTGATCGGTTCGTCAAGGACACCGGCGCCGCGCTCGCCAAGCACACGAACGATGTCGCGTTCGGACAGGATCCCTTCCAGATGCTGATCCTTCATCACCAGAACGGCGCCAATCCGCCGTTCGGACAGCATCTTGATCGCCGTGGACAGCTTGGCATCCGGCTCGACGCCCAGCACCTGATGTCCTTTGGAATTGAGAATCGCCCTTACCGTCATTGTCGCCTCCTGAGAAAAACGACCGCTTTGCAAATGCCGCGGACTTGTATTTTTCAGTTATCAAAAACAGCGCAGTGTCGATTTGGTTCGAAGATGATGGATGAATTTGAGTGAACTCGCAAGACGCCGGACGGATGGGAGCCATTCGGCCGCATTGAGCGGCCACGATTTTGCGGCATCAGCGAACACCGTTCGCCTGCGGCGCAGCGACTGACGCAGCAGAGCTAATTGCCGTCGGCGATGTCGGCAGGGGACGGATCGGCCTCGGGCGTGCTGTGCCGCGGCACGGGATCGAACAGCGAAAACAGCAGCAGGCCGGCGAGAAAGCCGCCTATGTGAGCCTGCCAGGCAATACTCTGCGCCTGGGCACCGACTGCGATCGACCCGATGCCGAACACAATGTTGACGCCGAACCAGACCGCCAGAAATGCCAGGACGCGCGGATTGCGCAACGACTGAAACAACGACAGCGCCGGCACCTGCGCCGCACTCTCGGCATCGCCGCGCCGCCCGAACGCCAGAAAGCTTCCGTGCCCGAACGCAAAGCGGATCGAGCCAGCCATGGCGCCTGACACCGCGGCGGACGCGCCGATCATGGGAGCGACTTCATGCTGGTGGGTGATGAGGTGCGCGACCGCGCCGGCGATCGCTGTCACCGCCATGAAGAGAAAGAAGCGTGTCGCCCCGAACCGGCGCGCCAGGGCGCTTCCGAACGGCAGCATCCACAAGGCGTTGAAGCCGATATGGCTGAGGTCTGCGTGCAGCAGCGAGTAGGTCAGAAAGGTCCAGATGGCAGCGCCGGCCCCACCGGGAAACCGGGGATCGGACAATGGCAGGTCATAACGCGCCGGGACAAAGCCGAACGCCCAGATCATCCACTCGCCAAGCTCAATGGGTAGCAGGAACCGCACCAGGTGGACGACCGCCAGCAGCACCAGCAGCGCCGTCATGGCGCCGGGAATGGTCAAAATCGGTTCGCGCGGAGAATCCAAAGGTCGCGGGCCCAGCAGGTCGGTGGGGCGAGCCGAGTCGGACGGCCGCCAAGCGCTCCAGATAGGCGGCTTTGCATCGCCCACGCAAGCGCGCCTTTGCATCGCAGCAGAGCAAATCCGGAACAAGCCGCCCTGGGACGATCAAGCGGCGTTTCGGGGGCGATCCAGGGCGCAAAACGTCAAAAGGGAGGGCTGTTCGCCCTCCCTTAGGGATCGCACATCGGCGATCGAGCGGCCTTGTCGCTGGGATCCCCACCCCTCCCCGCGCTGACCAATCTGTTTGACGCCACCTGTTACGCAACCGGGCCACGACCGTGGAGAACAGCCGCCGCGCGCTTGACGTGAACGGATACTAGCGGACCTACGCAAAAGCCCCAACCGCATAGTTAATTTAACGTTAACGCCACAAAGCCACGGACAAGCCGGCCAAAACACGGCTGCGGCATGGACGCTGCAACCTCCCTCCTGCACAACACGAGAGAGCCCAAGAGTGACCGGTAACGAGACAGAAATGTCCGGGTCCGGACGCCTCCGGGGCAGGGATAGGTTATGAAGCACCCGTCAAACCGCGCCTTTTTCAACTACTGGGACGAAAAGCGCGGCGTGGCAGCGGCCCCCGACCGCAGCGACATCGAACCGGAAGCCGTGCGCGAGCTTCTCGGGGACATTTTCGTGCTGTCCAACGACCCGGCCGCCGGATACCCCTTCCGCGTCGCAGGCACCCGTGTCTGTGCCCTGATCGGGCGCGATGCCAAGGGCCAGGGTTTCACCTCCCTGTTCTCGGCCGGAAGCCGGTTCGAGATCGCCGACATCCTCGCCATCGTCGCCGACGAAACCCAGCCGACCATCAGCGGCATCACCGCTCGCGGGGCGGACGGATCCCCCGCCCATCTCGAGCTGCTGTTGCTGCCCTTCAGTGCTCGGGCGCATACGCCGTTAAGCCTGACCGGTTTGCTCGCACCGTTCCAGGCGCCGACCGGACCGATGAGCGATTTCAACCTGACCTCATCGCGCTATATCGCGCCACGCCCGAACACCCGTGCCCGCGCCCTGCGCCGATGGTCCACCGCGCGCGGCTTCATCGTCTATGAGGGCCTGCGCTAGATCGCCGAGTTCAATTCAATCTCTGCTGAATCTACCTCACCTCTCGACCAGCGATGTCGATGGATACGCAGCGCTCACGCATCAACAGCGCCCCCGCATTCGCCCGTCGTGCTTCGCCGGCGTCAGCTCTATTGAATCGCAGCAATATGGTGTTAATCCACGCGACAAAGAGCATTAACCGCAAACGGAAATGCTAACCGTCCATTAACCCTGCAAGCCGTAGGGTTCATCCATACCGACGCGCAGTCGACTGGTAAATATTGATGGTATTGGCGCAACGAAAACTGCCCTTTCCGGCTGCCGAAGAGCGGCGGCGTTTTCAGCGCGTCAAGGTGCACTTGCTCGGCCGCTACATGCTGCCCGATCGGCGCGAATTTCCCTGCCAGGTAATCAACATGTCGCCCGGTGGCCTCGCCATGCTGGCGCCTGGGATCGGCAATGTCGGCGATCGCGTCATCGCCTATCTCGACCATCTGGGCCGTGTCGAAGGCAAGATCACCCGTATCATCGACAACGGCTTCGCCATGACTGTCAGCGCCACGCCGCGCAAGCGCGACAAGATGGCGGCGCAACTGACCTGGCTCGCCAACCGCCAGATCCTGAACCTGCCCGAGGATCGCCGTCACGACCGCATCGTGCCGCGCAATCCCAGCGCGCGGATCCTGCTGGCCGACGGGCAGGAAATGCAGTGCCGGGTCATCGACATGTCGCTGTCGGGCGCAGCGATCTCTTCGCAGACGCGCCCGGAGATCGGCACCAAGGTCATGATCGGCCGCGTGCAGGCCCAGGTGGTCCGGCACCTCGAAGACGGCTTCGCGCTCGAGTTCGCATTTCCCCAGCTGGCCGACACTCTCGAAGATAACGTCACCGCCAGGTAAACGCCGGACCCCAGCAATCCACGACAACAGCCCGCCCGATGGCGGGCTTTTTCGTGCGCAGATACCGCCTTGCTAACCATTTGCGGCCGAGCCCACGGTTAACGCAGCCAACCAGCGATCCGGAAAGCGCCGCCGCAGCAATCGCTTCGGGCTTAATGCATAAAATTTGAATCGATTTCGATTGCTTCAAATCTCCCGCCAAGATGATTCAAATTTGAATCGAACATGCGCCAGTTTTGATTTTCATTCGTCTCGAATTGACTGAGGCGATTTAGCGGCGCTGCAAATCGTCCATGCGACAGATGGCCCAACAAAAAAAACGGGGGCCACAGTGTCACGTATTCGAGGACAGGGCATCGGAATGGTTTGCGCCATTCTGCTGGGGTTGACGGCACACGCCAGCGCAGGCGAGCGCGTGCAGCAAGCTAGTCTCTACGCAGGTGTCGGCGAAACCGCGCGCCCGCCAATCGGCTGGGTCGAGTTCTGCGCGGACAATCCGGACGACTGCCGCGGCGGCGCAACGCCGCCGCGCGATATCGTGATGACGCAGGCCGCATGGCGCGATCTCTTGCGCGTCAATCGCTGGGTCAACGAGAACATCAAGCCGATGACCGACATGGATCACTGGGGCGTCATCGAGAAGTGGTCCTATCCCACCGATGGCTACGGCGACTGCGAGGACTACGTGCTGTTGAAACGCAAGATGCTGATCGATGCGGGCTGGCCGCGCGAGGCGCTGCTGATCACGGTGGTCCGCGACAAGAAAGGCGACGGCCATGCGGTGCTGACGGTGAAGTCGAACAAGGGCGAGTTCATTCTCGACAACCAGAACGAAGAAGTTTTGGCCTGGACCGACACCGGCTATCGCTACGTCAAGCGTCAAAGTCAGAGCGATCCCAATGTCTGGGTCTCGCTCGGAGATACCCGCCCCGCCGTCGCGACAGCGAGCGCGCGCTGAACAAGAGGAATTCGAGACCCGCGACCGGTCGCATCCCCACCCCTCCCCGTCCCAGACCGGATCGCGCGCGGCCAGCCCTCCCCCAAGGGCTGGCCGCACCCCTTTTAGGGACGCAGAGCTTAGCTGATCTCTAACTACTTTCCCGCATTGTCGCCCGACGCTGGAAGAAACATCGCACTATGAAATCCGATCGAATGGCTGCCCAAGATCATCAAACGAAAAACAAGGTCGCGTCCGACATCGCTCTCATGGAAATCGTCAGATTTCTGCTCGGCGAATACGCGTCGAGACCCGATGCGATCGATATGAGAACCTTGCTTGGCTCGATCGAGGCCCAACTCGTCGACAACCTGATGTCCCGTCCGATGTGGGACACGGCCAACGAGGCCGATCGCATCTATGTCAAGGAAACGGCCAGCCGCTACATTTCGGGCATCGTTGCGTCGATCAGACATCCCTCGGACTTGCCGGCAACAAAGCCATCTGCTGTGTAATCGATCGTTGACCGCACAGGATTCGCATCGGCAGTATCGCTGCCGCGCGAAACCTGTGCCGTTCGGCTACGACTTCGGATAAGGCGAGCCGTCCTTGTGCACGAAGCGGCCGTCGGCGTTGGAGCTCATCATATCGATATCCGAGCAGGTGGTGAGGTCGAGCGGATTGCGCGACCCCACCTCCAGATAAACGGCCATCGCGGATGATCTGTTGATCAGGTGATGGCCATTGCCGGTGCCTTTGGGAAACGCCGCACAGTCGCCTGCGCGCAAAACGGTCTCACCGCCGTCTTCGACAAGCATGACTTCGCCGTCGAGCACATAGACGAACTCGTCCTCGTCGCTGTGCCAGTGGCGCTGGCTGGACCAGCCGCCGGGCGGCAATGTCATCAGGTTAACGCCAAAATCGCTGAGACCGCCGGCATCACCCAGCCGCCGCCGGGTCCGTTCAGCGCATGGCGCGTCGAACGGCGGCGGATAGCCTGACCCTTTGCGTGCGGGCACCGCGGCGAGGTCGATCTTGGGCATGGACTGCTCCTTCGTCCGGCAATCAAACCGAAATCGCGCGCGAAGATGTCACGCCGGCAGATGCGGGGTGGTGTTCGGCTCGAGCGCGTCTTCCGCGTCGTCGTGCTCCGGCAGTTTGTCGCCATGGATCGCAACAGGCCTGCCGATCCAGAGCGGATCGATCAGGTGATCGCGGCGCGGGTTGGTAGTGTTTGGATGCACCAGGATGCTCAGGCCACCATGGTTGAGCATCAGCCATGGCACCAGTGTTGCGAACAGTTCGCTGGCAAACGAGACCTGGTACATCGCCTGATCGTGCGGCCCGACCTTCACATCGTGCCAGTTGCCGAGCCGCACCCGAAAGCGCTCGCCGATCAGCGTGCGCAGCTGCTCGGCGGCGTCCCGCGACGACGCCGGATCGTAATAGACATGGGCGTGATAGCTTGCGATCTCCGCGATCGGCCGCGGCGTTGATCCCTGCCTCGAAAACGACATGTCGTGCTCCCGCGATCAACCGATCTTCTTCAGGCCCGCCTTGAAGCGCTGGCCGTTCGCCACATAATGCTTGGCGCCGCGAAACAGCGCACCGGACTGCTCCGGATCGAGCGTGCGGATTACCTTCGCCGGAGCACCGACGATCAGGGAGTTGTCGGGAAACGTCTTGCCCTCTGTGATGATCGCGCCGGCGCCGACCACGCAGCCCTTGCCGATCCGCGCACCGTTCATGATGATGGACCCCATGCCGATCAGCGCGCCGTCCTCGATGGTGCAGCCGTGCAGGATGACGTTGTGCCCGATGGTGCAGCTCTTGCCGATGGTCAGCGGAAAGCCGGGATCGGTGTGAAACGTGCAGTTATCCTGCACGTTGGAGCCCTCACCGATATCGATCAATTCGTTGTCGCCGCGCAGCACCGAGCCGAACCAGACACTGGCATTCAAACCCAGCCGCACATTGCCGATCACCTCGGCGCTGTCAGCAATGAAATAGTGTCCGTCAGGAAATTGAGGGGACCGCCCGTCCAGTTCATAGATCGCCATACCGCGCCTTCTTTTGAAAGATCCGTGCCGGATCCGGCACGCACAGGCGGGCAGATTGCCATGGATCGGGACCGGATGGCGAGACCGGGTGGCGGGCGCCTCAGGCGAAAAAGCCGCTGATTTCCAGCAACCGCAGGAACACCGTGCCGCACATCAGGCTCCAGAAGCCGGCTAGCACCGTCGCCAGCGCAACGAACTCCACGCGACGCTTCTCGATTTTACGGCCCCGCACGGTGTTGCGCATGATGATGAAGGGTGCGGCAAAGACCAGGAACGGCACGGCGGCAAAGGTGCGCGCCGCAACGCCTTCCTGCAACAGGCCGAAGCCCGCCGGCCGGTCGGCCAGCGCCTGGTAGCCGCTCGTCAATGCGCCAGCGAAAGCAAATCCGATCAGCAGCGAGAACAGCGAATTCAACACATCAGGCGACATGGACGGGTGGCCTTCCCACTGCGAACGCAAGGGCTTCTGCTTCGCAAAATGCGGCGGCCGGCGCCAGCATATCCTTAAGAAAAGGTTAACGGCGATGGCTGGAACCGCGGCTGGCGCATGACTTGGCGGTCACGCTCCTGCTTCGGCGCAGGACTCGCGCATGGCATACTGCGGCCATCGATTCGTCCCTCTTTCGCTTGTGAACCGCAGTTCTGATGACGTTGTTGATGTCCGTATCCGGCCGGCGCGCGCGTTCGCGCAAGCGCCGCAGTCATGTGGTGCCGGTGCTGCTGTCGGTGGTGATCGGCGCCGCCGCAGTGTCCGCCGTAAGTTATCTGTTGTGGCCGACCTGGACATCGCGCGGCGACAGCGATCCGTCGCGGCTGCCGATCAGTGTCGGTAGCACGATCTTCAACGTGCCGACCGAGAGCGTGCGCATGAAGGTGCAGCGGCACACCGGCGCGCAGGACCGGGTCGACCTGAGCTTCGCCTATCCCTCGCTCGACGCCGGTGCGCCGATCAAGCGGGTCAATGCGGAGACCGTCGAGGAGAGCGAGCCGTCGATCGACGTGATCTTCCTGTCGATCGCCGCGCACGGCGAAGCACTGGCCCCCGACGAGCGCGCCCGCACGATCTATCCGCGTTACCTGGCGGCCGGCACGGCGCGCACCGATGACGGCCTCACGACCCAGGCCTTTCGCGACAACTCGCCTTACGCGAACGAGGACCTTTATGTTGCCGCCTCGCCGCAACTGGTGGCCCGCTGCACCCACGACGGTGAAACGCCCGGCATGTGCCTCAGCGAGCGACGCCTCGACGGCGCCGATCTGACATTCCGCTTTCCCCGCAGCTGGCTGTCCGACTGGCGTGGCGTGGCAACGGCGATGGATCGCATCGTCGCGCAGATCTACAAGCCGCAGAGCTGATCCAAAATTCTTTCCAAAGAAAATGCCGCAGACAGCGTCGGCCATCTGCGGCATTTTTGACTCGCGCTGCGTGCGCCGCGATCAGACCTGCTCTTCGAGATCGGTCTCGAGGATCGCGATCTGCAGCTGGTACGAGCGGTCATCGTCTTCATCGTCGACGAACAGCACGCCGACGAATTCCTCGCCGATATAGACTTCGGCGGAATCGTCCTTCTTCGGCCGCGGCACCACGCGAATTTTCGTATTGCCGAAAAGACGCTTCAAATAGGTATCGAGCTTTCTGACTTCCTGAACGTCCACGAGCGTCTCCAACAAAAAGAGGGATGCGCAGGGTTTAAGCCGATCCGCGCCGAACTGCTAGATCAAAGCGGGAAAATTATTCCCGCTCCGGATCATAAAGGCTTCAAGTTTCAGGTCAAAGTTTCAGATCGAAGCGTCGAAACCTTGCGCACCCAACATCTGGTTCATGGTGCGCGACGGCTCGGAACATCCGGCTGCGCCGACCACCTTCGCCGGCACGCCGGCAACCGTGACATTGTTGGGAACCGGCTTCACCACCACGGATCCGGCGGCGATGCGCGCGCAATGTCCGACTTCGATGTTGCCGAGAATTTTCGCGCCGGCGCCGATCATCACGCCGCGGCGAACCTTCGGATGGCGGTCCTCGTTTTCCTTGCCGGTGCCGCCGAGGGTGACGCCGTGCAGGATGGAGACGTCGTCCTCGATCACCGCGGTCTCGCCGACCACAAGGCCGGTGGCGTGATCGAGGAAGATGCCGCGGCCGATCTTCGCGGCCGGATTGATGTCGGTCTGGAACGCCGCCGACGAGCGGCTCTGGATGTAATAGGCGAAATCCTTGCGACCCTTGTGCCACAGCCAGTGCGCCAGACGGTGCGCCTGAATGGCGTGGAAGCCCTTGAAGTAGAGCAGCGGATCGATGAAGCGCGAGGTGGCCGGGTCGCGATCAAACACCGCCACCAGATCGGCGCGGAACGCATTGCCGAGATCGGGCTGGTCGCGCAGCGCCTCATCATAGGCCTGGCGGATCAGGTCGCCCGACAGCGCGGAATGATCGAGGCGCTCGGCGATGCGGTGCACCACCGACTGTTCCAGCCGCTCGTGATGCAGCACGGTGGAAAAAATGAAGGTCGCAAGCTCGGGCTCGCGCCGCACGATGTCTTCCGCCTCCGCGCGAACGCGCGTCCAGATCGGATCGACGGTCGAAAGTGCGGGTTGGATGTCGAGGTGAGGTTTCGCCATTTTGGTTTATCCGGCAGCCCTATGGGAGAATGAACCTACCACATAATGCGTCTAAAAAAGGCTACAATCCCGTCCGGGTGGAACCGGCCACGCGTGGCAGGGTTGCTTCTGCGGCAAGGGCGTACCGTCAGGGGCGCTGGGCGAGAAAATCCTGCGCCCCGGCCTTGTAGATCCGGTCGCCGACCGCCCGCATATGATCCCGGTCCGGAATATCGAGCACTTGCGCCCGGGTCATCACCTCCGCCAGGGCATGCGCGGACCCGGCCACGTCGTCCTTGGTCCCCACCGCGATCAGCACTGGAACCGTGATCGCTGCGGCTTCCTCCGCGGTCATCAGCCGCCGCGAGCCGCGCATGCAGGCTGCCAGTGACCGGCGGTCGGAACGGGTCTGGTCGGCGAAGCTGCGGAAGGTCTTCCCCAGCGGGTCGGTCACATCAGCTGGATCGTCGGCTTCCAGTGCCTCGGCGACATTGTCGGCGAGAACCGGGTCCTTGATCAGGCGAATGCCGATGCCGCCCAGGATCGCGGAACGAACCCGCTCCGGCGCGCTGTAGGCGAGATAGGCCGTCATACGGCCCCCCATCGAGTAGCCCATGATGTCGGCGCGCGCGATGTCGAGATGATCCATCAGGGCCTTCACGTCGCCGGCCATCAGGCCGATGTGATAGTCCTCGGGGTCATAGAGTTTGGTGGAATCACCGTGGCCGCGATTGTCCAGCGCGATGACGCGCCGCCCGGCCTTCTTCAGGTCGGAAACCCAGCCGGTGTAGCCCCAGTTCACGCTCATGCTGGATGCGAAGCCGTGAATGAGCACGATGGGATCGCCCTCACCTTCATCAAGATACGCAATTTCAACGGAGCCGTTGTGGAAGCTCGGCATCGAACCAAATCCATGTTTTAGGGGAATACGGCGACTGGCCTATTCAATTTAAGCCGGCGCGGCAAGGGCGGGAGACGCCAATTCCGCCGATGGCCGTGGCAAAGTTAAGGCATCGATGGCCGCCGCGGACGCCGTTTGCTGCCGCGCCTTGCGCAGCTTCGCGCGTCGCAGCCACCAGATGGTGGCACGTTCGGTCGTGGCCTTGATCGACGACAGCACGCCGAACACCGCAAGCAGCGCACTGAACACCCACAGCGTCAGATTGAAGGCGCCCGCCGCCAGCAGCAGCGCGCCGCGGCCGAGAATTTTCAGGATCGCGCGGGTCTGGCCGCCCTTGGCTTCCGCGAGCCGCGCGGCCCTTGCGATGTCTTTCGGCCCCTCCGCGATCCGCAGCGTATCGAGCGCGCCGCGCGTCCCGACCTTCTCGCTGACTCGTCCGACATCCTTCGCCACACGCAGCAGTGCGCCGGCCTTCTCGACACGGAACGCTGCCTTCATGGCAGTCAACGTGGCACCAGGGCGAGCAATGGAGCCGGTTGCAACTGCCTGTTGCAACATCGGTGTATCGATGACATCGCGCGCCGAACGTCCGGCCCATCCAGCGAGATTGGCCCCGAGACGGCCGGTTTTGCGGGCGTCCTTCACGAGCGTCAAACCTGCCCGGACCGGCGCGATACCGCCAACCGAGACATAGGTCGCCGCCGTGACGGCCAGGCCCGCCGCTGCCAGCCCAAGCACCAACCGGTCCGGCTCTTCGCCCACGGCCAGCCGCTTGCCCTCACGCACCACGTCGCGAATGTCGCCGAATACGAACAAATCTCCCGCGACCGTGCCGGACAGGCTGGCCAGATCATCGGCCTCGCCGGTGACGAGACCCGTGGCAAAGCGCGAAGCCGCGTGTGCCGCCGAATTCTCCTCGTCCACAGCATGAATGACACGTGCAGAAACATTTTCGGGGACGGAAATTCCATTTGTTGATGCAAGATCAGCAAAACTTTGCGCGAGTCCGGCGTCATTCGCGGCCAACGCGTCATCGATTCGACGGACCACCGCGTCACTATCACCAAGCGCAATTTTGATCTGCGCATCGGACAACTCGACCGGATCGTCCTGCGTATGTGCCCACAACAGCTCGCCCGCGGCCCTCGCCTGCGGCCACAGCGCGAACAAGGTCACCGCGCAAACGGCGCCTCCGGCAACGGCAGCGATGATCGGTCGCCTCGTAAACAGCATTCCAGAACACTCCGCGCGCCGCTTGGCACACCACGATCACTGTCCGACCGACCCCTGACTTAAGTCTATGGCGACGAAAGAAGGGCTTCTCCACAACGACAAGATTGTGTCGAATTTCCATGGTGCAAGTGTGCCCGGAATCGAGGGTGTGACGCCATTGATTCCCGGGGTGGTGTCTGGAACTTGCCGTCGTTGGAAAGTATGGTGCCGCGCGCCGTCAGGCGCGACCTTGCGAAATTGAATGGTTTCGCGGGGTTGTCGAGATTGCTTCGTTAAAATTGTTTGCACGCGCGGCCTCGCAGAAGCCGCATGACAGGTGGATAAAAAGTATGGCTGATCACGTCGTTCCTCACTTTCACAATGACGCAGGGGTCCCGGTCATTGAGATCGGAGCGAGGGAATTCATGTGCGTGGGCGCCAATCCACCCTTCGACCATCCGCATGTGTTTCTCGATCTCGGCAACGATAACGAGATCATCTGTCCCTATTGCTCCACGCTCTATCGGTTCGCCGCCGATCTTGCGGCGGGGGACTCGCGTCCTCCGGAATGCCGCCTGAAGGACAAGGCCGCTTAAAGCCACCGTGGCTACATCCCGCACCATCGTCGTTGCGGGGGCCGGCATCGGGGGATTGACCGCAGCACTTGCGCTCGCGGCGCGAGGTTTCCGCATCATCGTGCTGGAGAGGGCCGAACGGCTGGAGCAGGTCGGCGCCGGCCTGCAGCTCTCCCCCAACGCCAGCCGCATCCTGATCGGCCTTGGCCTCGAAGCTCATCTGACGCCGCGGCTGATCGTGCCGGACGCCGTCAGCATCATGAGTGCGCGGAGCGGCAAACAAGTCGGATGCGTCCCCCTCGGCGCACAGGCGACCGCGCGCTATGGCGCACCCTACTGGATCGTGCATCGCGCGGATCTGCAATCCGCGCTGCTGGCCCGGATCGCTGAAATCCCCGACATCGAGCTTCGCCTGGGAACGTCATTCGAGGATGTCACGGGCGACACCGCAGGCGTCACGGTGGGACAGCGACAGGGGGACACGCAACGGCGGGAAAGCGCGCTGGCGCTGATCGGTGCCGATGGCGTCTGGTCCGCGGTCCGGCATCGTGTGTTTCCAGCGCTGCAGCCAAGGTTCACCGGACGAATCGCCTGGCGCGGCACCATCGACGCGACGCGTTTGCCCGCTGAGTTCAACCAAAGCCGCGTGCAATTGTGGCTGGGGCCGAATGCGCATCTCGTGGCCTATCCGATGAGCGGCGGACAGCGCATCAACGTGGTGGCGATTTCAACCGGCAACTGGAACAGCCCGGGCTGGAACGAAGCCGCAGATGCGGCCGAAATCCAGGAGCAGTTCGGCTTCAGCCAATGGCCGCCGATGGCGCGCCTGCTGGTCAGCTATGTCGACGACTGGCGCCGCTGGGCTTTGTTTTCCGTCGACAGCGACCGGCCATGGACCAGCGATAGCGTCGCGCTGCTGGGCGATGCCGCCCATGCCATGCTGCCATTCGTGGCGCAGGGCGCTGGCATGGCGATCGAGGACGCTGCGGTGCTTGCAGGCTGCCTTGCCGATATCACGGCACCGAGCGGCGTGCCCGGAGCGCTTGCCCGCTATGGTGCGCAACGCCGCGCGCGCGTCCTGCGCATGCAGCACACTGCGCAGCGCACCGGGCAGATCTATCATCTGCGCGGCCCGATGGCGCTTGCACGCGACACAACGATCCGTCTGCTGAATGGCGCACGACTACGGTCGCGGCAGGACTGGATTTACGACTGGCGCCCTGACTAGCTTGAGCGTTTTCAAGCGAAGCAAAGATCGACTGATGTGACGGAAGCGCGATGACCGCGCCCCGCCTCAGTGGACGCCGGAGCGGTGGCGCTGGCCACTGGCATTGACATCCTTCGCCACGGCAGCTGGATCGGTCTTTTGCGGCGGCAGCGGTTCGCTGTCGCAATGATTGCGTTCCCAGACCTCGTCGGCGAGGCGCGCCTGCGCACGGGTCGTCACAAGATCGTTGCCGTAGGCCACCTCGGCCACCGTCGAGCCGGCCACTCCGGTCTTCGCCTTGTCCATCAGGCCGTTCAATTCCTTGATGCGCGCGGCATTGGCGGTTCGCACCGTGCGCAACTGCGTGCAATTATACAGATCGTAGCGTGCGGGATCGACGAACGCGGTCGCGACGACGCTGTCCGGCAGGTTCGAACATGCCGAGATCGCAGCGGCGGCCAGGCAGAGGGCGACGGCGCTCGTTATTCGGCAGACCTGACGGAAGTTCGAACGGTGAATCATGCGGCCTTCTTAGAACAAATCGGGTTGCGGTGCTGCGTAAAGCGCAGCCGCGTGTCGGGATTGAGGCCACCCCGGTTCGCCTGCCCGGCCTGCGGCCGGTCGAAGTCGAGATCCCCAGGCGCTTCTATACCGCTTTTCGGCAGCCGCGCCGCGACCGTGAGTCGCAAAGCGATCCCCTCAGGCACCCCCTTCTCATCGTGATCCGAGTCGTGAATCGAAAGTAAACAGGGGCTTTCCCCCCTTGAAAATATACTTTGGGACTCGCCGCGTGGAATCGCGCCATCTTTTTTCCATGACGAAGATCCTCGCAACCACCGTCTGGGGCCTGCATCTGGCCGTCCCGCTCGCGCTGACCGCCGCGCTGTCATTCAACGCGGTGGTGCTTTATGCATGGCTGTAGCCTTGGTCGCAGCCTGCCATGAACTGAAACGTGCCGGTTGCACCGGCACGATCGAGGCTGTTCTTCGTTAATTTTAACAAGTCTTATCAAGAGCTTACTTAAGAATCCGGCAAGAAAGCGGGCAACAAGCGCTCACTTCCTCTTGCGTTTCGCCGTCTTGGCCGCGCGCTTTCGTTTCGCCGGCGCCTTCGCTTTCGATTTGGCGGCCCGGGCGAGTCGTCCGACCGGCTTGGCGCCCACCAGAATCGCCGCAACCACGCACGGCTCGTCGCCGCGGACACTCCAGGAATGGTTGGTGCCGCGCTGGATCAGGACATCTCCCTGCTTCAGCAGGGTCTCCTCCTTGTCCATGATGGCGTAGATCTCGCCCTTGAGCACGATGATGTAGTCGACCGTCGCCGTGGTGTGGGTCATGGGATCGCCGGAGGCGTGATCCGGAGCGTGCCCGGCGCCGATCGACTTGAACGCCTTTTCGGCGTTCGCCGAGTGCCGCCAGGCGGTATCCGGTGGAAACTCCACGATCCGAAAGATGGTCCCGCTCTCCGGCGGTTCGAGCTTGATCTTCCCAGACGCTGCATCGGCCCGGCCGCTGTTCAGGGCGGGCGAGGTTTTCGTGCGCCAGAGATCGGTCAGCGCCACCCCCGGCATCGAGGCCATCTCCAGGATGTTCGGCGCCAGGCCGTCCATCAGGAGCACGGATTTTCCCTCCTTGTCGTGGCCCGTCACCACGCGTCGAATGCGATAAGGCATGAATGGTCCTCCCCGTTTGCCGGTTGTCTGAAACAGATCGTGGTTTGGCGGTCAGTCGTTGCGAACGACCCGGTTGCGCAGCACGCCGATGCCCTCGACTTCGAGCTCGACGACATCGCCGGATTTCAGGAAGCGCATGGTCTCGAGGCCGCACCCGCCGCCGACGGTGCCCGAGCCGAAGAATTCACCGGGATGGATCGTCTCGGAGCGCGAGACATGGGCGATGCAGTCCTCGAACTTCCAGGACATCTCGCCGCTGTTGCCGCGCGCCCATTCCTCGCCATTGACGCGGGCGATCATGGTCAGCCGGTAGGGATCGCCGATCTCATCGGCGGTGACCAGGCACGGCCCCATGGCATTGCCGCCGTCGAAATCCTTGCCCTTGCCGGGGCCGAGCTGGCCCGGCATCTCCCGGGTCTGCTCGTCGCGGGCGGAGAAGTCGTTGAAGATGGTGTAGCCGAAGATGTGRTCGCGCGCYTTSTCCTTGGRAATRTCCCTGCCCTKGCGSCCGAYGTAGGCGCCGAACTCCAGTTCRAAATCCATCAATCGCGAATAGGACGGCCAGACCACCTCGGTCTCCGGCCCGATCACATTGAGACGGTTGGGATGATAAAAGATCGGGCGCTCGTACCAGACCGAGGGAATGGCGAGGACGCCCTTGGCCTCCATCTCGCGCATGGCCGCTTCCGGATCGGGCGTCTCCCTAGCCCGCACCACCCGCGCCTGATGAAACGCCTGCACCAGGTGTTTTTCGAAACACAGGAAATCGCGCATCTGCGGCGGCCGCGGGATCGGCGCGTCCAGCCTGACCGTATCACGCGCGACCACTACGCCGCCGCCAGTTTTCCCGACATGCCCGATCAGGTCGGCCGCCAGATCGAGAGCGTTCGTCCCGCCCTCGGCGATCGCCAGCACACTGGCGAGCAAGGGTGATTCGCTGCTCCAGCGCGCAATGTGACTGGCTTGCAGATCGACGATCCGGCGGCCATCATCGATCAGGGCACCGCTGCGCTGATCGCCATTCAGTGCGACATAGGTGACAAGTTTCATGCGCCGTCTCCCGCTTTGTCTGTTCCGGTAATCCCGTTGTCACTGCCGCCATCGCAGCATGTGGCGCTCGATCCGCTCCAGCACGGCGTTGGTCACATATCCGATCGCGCCCAGCACGATAATGCCGGCGAACAAGTCGGCACTGCGGAAGGAGCGAGCAGCCAGGATGATGTTGTGTCCCAGGCCATTCGATCCCGAGAGCATTTCCGTGACCACGGCAAGAATGAGCGACACCGTCAGCGCCAGCCGCAGCCCGGCGAAAATATCCGGCAGCGCATTGGGCAGCGCGATCTTCCAGATCATCTCCAGCCGGCTCAGTCGCAGGATGCGCGACACCTCGAACAGGCGAGGCTCGACGGTCTTGAAACCATGGACGGTGCCGAGCAGCGCTGGCCAGATCGATCCGAACGCGATCACGCAGATGATCATGCGCTCGTTCAGACCCAGCATCAGCACGAACACCGGGATCACGGCGGACGCGGGCAGCGGCCTGATCAGTTCGAGTGTCGGCTCCAGATATTCGCGGACTCTTGGCGACGACCCCAATGCGGCGCCGAGCGCGACGCCGGCGACCGACGCCAGTACGAAGCCAAAGAACATCCGCCGCACTGTTTCCGTGAACGCGAACCAGAACTCCTGGGTGCCCAACTGTTCGAACAGGGTACCAAAACTTCGATCCGGTCCGGGGAAAAACGCCTGCGGGATGATCCCGGCATTCGACGCGAGCTGCCACAGCCCGATCAGGAGCAGGAGCACGATCAGGCTTCCGGTCCATATCAGCGAGCCGCGCGCGTTCATCGTGCTGTTTCCATCCAGTTGCCGTATTTGCCGAACCAGCGCTGTTGCGCCCGCAGCAGCAGCGCATTGAGCAGCCAGCCGAGAAATCCGATCCAGAACAGGAAGGCAAAGACGCGGTCCGCCCGGTCGCCTTCCTGCGCTACGATCAGTCCGTAACCGAGCCCGATCGGGTTGGTGGTGATCTCGACGGTGACTGCGACGACCAGCGAGATCGCCGCGGCAAGCCGCAGCCCGACAAAGACCCGCGGCAGCGCCGCCGGCAGGATGATCTTGGTGACCCGCTCAAACACCGGGAATTTGAGAGCGCGGGCAACTTCGATCAGACGCGGCTCGATCCCGCGCACCGCGCTCTCCGTGACGATCACCACCGGCCAGAAGCAGGCGAAGGCCACGACAGCGATTTCCATGCGATAGCCGTAGCCATAGATCAGCAGCGCCAGCGGGATCAGCGCAACCGACGGCACCGGCCGCAGCGACTCCATCGACAGCCGCATCAGCGACGCCAGCAGGCGCGAGAGCCCGAAGGCCACACCGACGGCGATGCCGAGCACCGCTCCGATCGCCATGCCGCCAAGCGCAGCGCCGAATGTCTCGCGCGTCGCCCGCCACAGCGAACCGTCGCGCACGAGCCCGCATCCCGCGGTGACGATGGCGCTGGGATTGGACAGGCTGGTCGACGTGAAGAAGCCGCTCCGTGCCAGGATTTCCCATAGCAGCAGCACGGCAACCGGAACGATCAGGCCCTTGAATGACCCTTTCATGTCAGTGCCCCGTGGTCGGAAGCAGGTCGAACAGGTGATGCCGGTAGGCCAGGAAGCGCGCATCTTCCCGGGTGCGGAGCTGATGCCGCGGCCGTGGCAAGTCGATCTCCATGACTTCGCTAATCCGGCCGGGCCGGCTTTCCATCGAGATCACCCGGTCGCCGAGATAGATCGCCTCCTCCAGATCATGGGTGACGAAGATCACGGTGGTGCCGCTCTCCGCCGACAACCGCGCCACCTCGTCCTGCAGGTTCTGCCGGGTCATGGCGTCGAGCGCGCCGAACGGCTCGTCCATCAACAGCACGTCCGGTTGCTGGGCCAGGCAGCGGGCGATCTGCAGGCGCTGCTGCATGCCGCCGGACAGTTGCAGCGGAAACGCATCAGCCCGGTCGCCAAGTCCGACCTTCTGCAGCAGCCCGGCGATGATGGCCGGACGCTCCGGCCGCGGCACCCGGCGTGCCTCGAGCGCCAGCGACACATTGTCCGCCACCGTGCGCCATGGCAGCAACGCGCGGCCATAATCCTGGAACACCACTGCGAGCTGCTGATGCGGTTCGGTCACCGGCGCGCCGTTGAAGGTGACCTGCCCCTTGGTGGGCCGCAGCAGGCCGGCCAGCAGCCGCAGCAAGGTGGTCTTGCCGCAACCCGATGCACCGACGATGGACACGAACTCATGCTTGCGAACCGCAAGCGAGACGTCCTTCAGGATCAGCAACTCTCCTTTCGCGCCGCCAACCACATAGGAAAGGTCGTCGACGGCCATGATCGGGTTGTCGGCAACAGGCCGAACACTCGCCTGCACTTTGGGAACGGCCGTCATCATGGCTTGTAGACGATCTTGGCCGGGTCCAGCGGCTTCTTGAGCATGTTCTGTTCGAGCGCGATCTTGTTCCACTTCTCGACCGCTTCGGGCTGGACCTCGAACCGGTATTTGCCTTCGGAAAATTTCGCCTGCACCTCGGCCGGGAACGGGATGTAGACGAGATTGGCCTTGCGAACGATGCCCGGGTCCTTCTGCATCATATCGGTGGCTTCTTTCATCGCCGCCTGGAATGCGGCCGCGTCCTTCGGATTCTTCGCCGTCCAGGCCCGGGTGGCGACGAACCAGCCCGAGAGCGTTTCGCCCTCCAGATCCGCGATGTAGTAAGCCACGACCCTGCCGGCATTGGTCTCGAGGCCGCGGGAGAGGAACGGCTGCACCGCGAGAATGGCGTCCACCTGGCCGCCGCGCAGCACATCGATCTGCTGGGCGAAGGCAGCCTCGGTGAAGTTCACCTTCTTGTAGTCGCCGCCATTGTCGGCCATCCACTTGCGAAACAGCACGTGCAGGAAGCCGTTCAGCCCGGCCGTCGCGACGCGCTTGCCTTCGAAATCCTTCGCCGTCTTGATCGGGCTGTCGGGGCGCACCATCACGGCGACATCCTCGATGCCCTTGGTGTAGTAGCCGCCACCGGCCACCACGACCAGGTCGAGCCCCTGCTCGATCGCCTGCATGGTGATCGGGGCTGTCGGCGTCGCCACCTGGAGGCTGTCGGCCATCAGCGCCGCCGGCGTGGTCGAGGAATTCGGCACCAGCTTCATTTCGACATCGAGGCCGTGTTTCTTGAACAGGCCCTCGTTGGCGGCAACGAACGCCGTGGAGAATGCCGTCGACGCCGAAAACCCGAGCACGATCTTGTCGGCGCGCGCCGGTGATATCGCCGTTGCAAGCAGACCCGCAGCCACCATCAGTCCGCTGATGCGATTACGCATGGTTGTTCCCTCCCTGTGTCATTGTTGCATCGGTCGTTTTCTGCGGCCCGCCCCTGATCGGAATCAGGCTTGTGCCACGACCTTGTTGGTCAGAATTCCGAGGCCGGTGATTTCGAGCTCGACCACGTCGCCCGGTTCGAGAAAGCGCCCGAGTTCGAGCCCGCAACCGTTGCCAACCGTGCCTGAGCCGAAGAACTCGCCGGCATGCAGCGTCTCCTCGTTGGAGACGTGGGCGAGAATGTCCTCGAACTTGTGCTTCATCGATCCGGAATTGCCACGCGACCATTCCCTGCCGTTGACGCGGGCAATCATGGTCAAATTATAGGGATCGGGAATCTCGTCCGATGTCACCAGCCATGGACCGAGGATGTTGCCGGTGTCGAAGTCCTTGCCYTTCGCAGGYCCAAGCTGGCCCGACATCTCCTTCATCTGCGCATCACGCGCGCTCATGTCGTTGAAGATGCAGTAGCCGAAGATRTGSGACCGCGCRTYSTSYCGCGCRATGTTCTTGCCGCCGCGCGCGAGGATCGCACCGAATTCGAGTTCGTAGTCGAGCTGCTTGCAGTAGCGCGGCCACAGCACGTCCTGYCCSGTGCCGATCACGCTGAARCGRTTGCACTTGTAATAGATCGGCTGCTCGTACCAGACCTGYGGCAATTCGATCGAYGCSGGATCGAGCGGCGCGCCGCCGGAAAACARYGGRCGGTTYGCCCGYGCCTGRCGCAGATGCTGYTCGAAACACAGGAAGTCGCGCATTTGCCGCGGCTCCGGAACRGRCGCCAGCAGGCGAATGTCGGACAGCYTGGCWGTCTTCTTCGGYGCRCGTTCCAACCCGCGCGCCTGATCGAGCGCRGSRRCSCCACCGTCGATCAGCGCCAGCATGTCCCGGAAATGMSCGGCCG
>BFBZ01000020.1_pt89 | contig 69376 bp, 64 predicted proteins | sample 1888401 | NCBI WGS metagenome assembly BFBZ01 (sample SAMD00112614, study PRJDB3348) | symbiont metagenome | host: Chara braunii
GKTYMAAAMCYKSCCCCGACCCGCGCCGTATCTGCTAGAGATTCTAGAGGYGGAAACGGTGCGGCGTTGCGATGGCTGTTGGCAGCGAGRTMTTCTACGGCGGSATTCCGGTGTTTCGCRGCTTCGCGMRSCTGATGGATCCCGCGCTGTATGCGCCSCTGCCGGGTGACTGGTCGGTCGGCGTCGCCGATATCGTCGAGTCCACCAAGGCGATCGCGGCGCAGCGCTACAAGGCGGTCAACATGGCCGGCGCCGCGGTGGTTGCCTCGGTCACCAATGCGCTGGAGGGCCGCGAATTCCCGTTCGTGTTCGGAGGCGATGGCGCCAGCTTCGCGGTCGCGCCAGCCGATCTCGCCAGCGCGCGCACGGCGCTGGCCGCCACCGCGCGCTGGGTGCGCGACGACCTAGACCTCGTGCTGCGCGTGGCGCTGGTGCCGATGTCCGCAATCCGCTCCGTGGGCGCCGACGTCCGCGTCGCGCGGTTCGGACCGTCGGCCAATCTGTCCTATGCGATGTTCTCCGGGGGCGGGCTTGCCTACGCCGACGCCGCGATGAAGCGCGGCGAGTTCGCGATCGATCCGGCGCCCGAGGGTACGCAGCCCGATCTGTCGGGCCTGTCCTGCCGCTTCGAGGTGATGCCGTCAGCGCGCGGTGTCATCCTCTCGGTGCTGGTGCTGCCGGCGCAAGCAGCCGATCCCGCCGCCTTCCGCAAGGCGATCGAGGACATCGTCGCCCGCGTCGAGAAGAGCCCCGATGCCGGACGGCCGGTGCCCGCAAGTGGCCCGCCGCTGCGCTGGCCGCCGCAGGGCATGGAGTATGAAGCGCGCGCCCGGCGCGGCGGCCCGCTGGTGCTGCGGCGCGCCGCCGTGCTCGCATTCACGCTGTGGGCCTACGCGCTGATGCGCTTCAACATTCCGGTCGGCAAGTTCGTGCCGAAGACCTATGTGCGGCAGCTGGTCGAGAACTCCGACTTCCGCAAATTCGACGACGGCCTGCGCATGATCCTGGACTGTACGCCGGAGCTCGCCGCCGAGCTCGCGCAGCGCCTCGCCGCCGCCGCGGCGCAGGGCATCGTGCGCTACGGCCTGCACGAGCAGGATGCCGCGATGATGACCTGCTTCACACCGTCGGTGATGCGCGCCGACCACGTCCATTTCATCGATGGCGCCCGTGGCGGCTACGCCTCCGCCGCCACTGCGCTGAAGGCACGCGCGGTTACTCCCGCATAGCCAGCAGCGTCAGATGATCCCACCAGGAATTCTCGGCGATCTCCTGCGAGATGATCTGAAATCCCGCGGCCGCGATCTCGCACGCAATGTCTTCAGCCGGCAGCAGCGTTCGATAGGTGAAGCCGTCCTTGCGCAGGGTGCGGGTCGCGGCATCATATTGCGCGCGAGCACCGTCTGATTTCGGCAGGCCGCACATCGTGCTGACGAGAAGCATGCCGCGCGGTCGCAGCACCCGCTTGACCTCGGCGAGTCCGCGCCGGCGATCCGCACCGATCAGGCAATGCAGGCAATTGCCGTCGATCGCAATGTCGAATCTGCCAGCGTCGAACGGCATGGCGCAGATATCGCCGTGGTGAAATGCTCCCGCGAGTGAAGCGGCGATGAACAGCTCCCGCGCCCAGCCGATGGCTTCCCGCGAGATGTCGATGCCCTCCACCGCGTAGCCGCGCTGCGCGAATAGCGAGGCGACCATGCCGTTGCCCGTGCCGAGCTCGAGCAACTGCGCCGGCGCGCGCGGAAACATAGGCTCTGCGACAAGCCGCGCAACCATGCTGGCCCATCCTTCGAGGCGTCGTGAATGATGCTCACCGCCCCATCCGGGATGACCGCTCTGGCGCAGCCGTGAATAGATATGGTCGACGTCGTGCAACGGCGGCTCGCCGCCAAATCGCTATCGTCCCACCCGCGTCCAGATCTCGCCGCCGCACAGTGCGCCGACGCAGCCTTCGACACGCAGCGTGTTCTCGCCGGTCACCGTGATGCTGCTGGCATAGGTGCCGCCATCATCGGCATTGTAGATCTGGCCCGACCATTTGCCTGCCGCGACCGGGTGCATGCCGGAGAACAGCGGCAGCCCGATGATCGGCCGGCTGGCCAGYGCCGGATTGGAATTCTTGTTGTCGACCTGCGGCTTGCCGGTCATGGGATCGATCGGATCACGCAGGCTGACSACCACGCCGCAGATCCCGCCGCCGCATTTCGTGACCTTGACGCGGGCATCGCCGGCCTGGGTCTGCCAAACGCCGACAGGCTCGGGCGCGCCCTGCGCATGCGCGGCGGGCGCGGCAAGCGCCGTCACGACGATGGCGATCACCAGTCCGAATTTGCAGGCCATGATTTGTTCCCCAAGAGGCTGGCCTGCATAGCAAGTCGAATGATTTCTGCAATGTAATATTCGCGCGATCAGGCGAGCGTGATGGGGAAAATTCTGCGGTGGATGGCCGCGTCGGTCATGCTCCGGCAACGAACTGAAGCATGCCGCGGACAATCTCGCGGGCTGGCCGGCCGCGCCTAACCCCAGCGGGTCAGCCGGATCGAGACGATCGTAGCGATGCCGAATGCCACCATCGCGGCCCCGACCAGCGCAAACAGTGTCCAGGCCGGGGCGCTCGCGGCGGCGAGCCACCAGCCGCCGATGCCGACCATGAGCAGGCGAATGGTCCCGGCCAGCACCGGGCCGCCGACCTTGGCCGCGCCTTGCGAGGAGAAATAAAGGCAGACGCCGATACCGAAGAAGCCGAAGCCCGGCCCGGCCAGCGCGAAGTAGGAAGATGCCGCCGCGGTGACGCCGGGATCGCTGGTGAACAGCGCGATCCACAGCGTCGGCTTGAGGGCGACCACAAGTCCGACCAGTCCGACCACAAGGCCCGCGACCGTGCCGGCGGTCCACGCCACCTTGCGCGCCCGCGTCACCAGCCCTGCGCCGATCGCCATGCCGACCATCGGCACGGAGGCGACACCGACCGCGAAAGCGATCGGGATCAGCAGGAATTCGAGCCGCGAACCCATGCCGTAACCGGCCAATGTCTCGGTGCCGAAGCCGGCCAGGATTTTCGTGAAGATCAGGATGGTCAGCACGCTCTGCAGCGGCGACAGGCAGGAGATCGCGCCGACCTTGAGGATGTCGAGGAACATCGCGCGCTGGAAGCTGAATGCGGCGAGGTCGAGCTTAAGGCGGCTCCGGCCGCTGGCGAGGTACCAGGCAAGGAAGATCGCTCCACAGGTGAACGCCATGAGCTGGCCCGCGGCGACGCCGCGCATGCCGAGACTGGGCACGCCGAACAGGCCGAGACCAAGCACGCCGCCGACCCCGATCTGGACCATCGACACCGTGATCAGCGTCATCGAGGGAATCCGCATGTCGCCGGTACCGCGCACGACGGACGCCAGTGTGTTGACCAGCCAGATCGAGATCGCGCCGGAGAACAGCACCTGCGAATAGTGCAATGACTGCTCGAGCACGCCGCCATGGCCGCCGAGCAGCGCATAGAAGCTGCGGCCGAAGCCCAGCATCATCACGGTGAAGAACAAGCCGAGGCCGACCCCGATGATCGCCGCATGTAGTGCCAGGTCGGCAGCGCGGTCACGGTCGCCGGCGCCGAGCGCGCGGCTGATCGCCGAGGAGACGCCGCCGCCCATCGCGCCCGCCGACATCATCTGGTTCAGCATCGCGAACGGAAACACCAGCGCGATGCCCGCAAGCGGCTCGGTGCCGAGCCGGCCGATATAGGAGGTCTCGGCCACCGCGACCAGCGTCGAGCCGAACATCGCGATGGTGTTGGGGACCGCGAGCTTCAGCAGAGTTGGCAGGATCGGCGCGGTGAGCAGGTGATTGACCGGCGTGGCAGGAGCCGCCGCGGCGGAGCGCGCGTCGTCGATCGAGGCGTCAATGGTCATGCTGTTGCCTTCACCTCGCCCGCAAGCAGGAGGGGGGCGTGGTGCCGGTCTGGGCGCTGTTCGACGTCAATTGATCATCTCGGAATCAATAAATGATGATCGACATTTTACGGCGTGCGCCACGCGCAAACCACCCGCGCGCGTGCAGGGGTCACCATGGCAAGCCGCATAGGTCGATCTTGCCCTGACGCGGGGCGCGGACGATGTCGTTGACGARCGGCGCCATGGCCTCGAACCGGATCGTCCCCGACGGCTGTTCGCAAGTGACCTCGCCGGTGAAGGGATGCCAGCCGCGCGCCTCGTAGAACGCGAAATTGTGCGGCTCGCAGAATAAGATTGCAAACTTCACCGCGTCATTGGCACGAATCGTATGCACGGCGGCGTCGAGCGCGAGTGACGCATAGCCGCGCTGCCGGCAGTCCTCGCGGGTCGAAACCCCGCCGATGCCGCCGACATGTACCTTGTGGCCGTTCCAGATGATGGTCCGGAAATAGATACCGACGTGGCAGGCAAGCCCGCCGTCGTCGGGCGCATCGAGCAGCACGCGCAAATCCGCGTGGGCCCATTTGATATCGCCCCACGATTTCTCTTTCATGACGTCAGGGCTCCAGACCGCCCGGAGCAGCGGCTCGGCGCGCGGCCATGACGCATCGCCGTTGAGAATATCGATTTCGATGCTCATGGTCTTCAGTCCTTGAATCCTGGTGCTTGGTCTGGCTGCTCGGCTGTGCCGATCTGTCATAGCGATCTGTTTTGACCGATCCGAAAATGCGGTGTTTCTCCGCCCTGGAACCTTCTATAAGGGGGACCCGTTAAGTGTAGTCTCCCACCCTCTGTTGGACATTACCCCATGACCTTCACGCTACCCGATCTGCCCTATGCCCACGACGCCCTTGCTCCCTACATGTCCAAGGAAACGCTGGAGTTTCACCACGACAAGCATCACCAGGCCTACGTCACCAACGGCAACAACGCGATCAAGGGGACCGAATTCGAAGGTAAGTCCCTCGAAGAGATCGTGAAGGGCTCGTTCGGCAAGAACGCGGCCGTCTTCAACAATGCCGGCCAGCACTACAACCATATCCACTTATGGAAGTGGATGAAGCCGAATGGCGGCGGCAGCAAGCTGCCCGGCCGGCTGGAGAAGAAGATCAACGAAGACCTCGGTGGCTTCGAGAAGTTCAAGACCGACTTTGCCGCCGCCGGCGTCGGCCAGTTCGGCTCCGGCTGGGCCTGGCTCCAGGTCAAGGGCGGCAAGCTCGAGATCGCCAAGACGGCGAACGGCGAGAACCCGCTGGTCCACGGCGCGGTGCCGATCCTCGGCGTCGACGTCTGGGAGCACTCCTACTACATCGACTACCGTAACCGCCGTCCGGACTATCTGAAGGCGTTCGTCGACAGCCTGGTCAACTGGGACTACGTCGACGAGCTGTTCGGCAAGGCCGGTTGATCTTGTCATTCCGGGGCGATGCGAAGCATCGAACCCGGAATCCATCGGGCCGCACGCTTGATGGATGAATGGTTTCCGGGCTCGGTCCTGCGGACCGCCCCGGAATGACGACAAGGTTACTTTGGAAGAGGGCGGCAGGATCAACTGCTGCCCTTTTTGTTTTCTTGCAGCGGCCACAGCCATGCGGCACAAGGAACGGATGGGGCAGGCGACAAGCTATCTTCTGGTGTTCTTCGGCGGCGGCCTCGGCGCGACGCTGCGGCATCTGATCAACATCACCTGCGCGCGCTGCCTCGGCACCGCGTTTCCCTGGGGCACCTTCATCATCAACATCACGGGTTCGACCGTGATGGGCCTGATCGCCGGCTATCTCGCCTTCAAGGGCGAGGCCTCGCAGCCCTGGCGGCTGTTCCTGATGACCGGCATTCTCGGCGGCTACACCACCTTCTCGGCGTTCTCGCTCGACACCGCATTGCTTTATGAGCGTGGCGAGGTTGGGCTGGCGGTGCTGTATGTGCTGGGCTCGGTGCTGCTCTCGATCGCGGGCCTGTTCGCAGGACTTGCGATCATCAGGCATTTGACCTGAATCACCCGCGGCCGTCATTCCGGCGCTCGCGAAGCGAGAGCCCGAAATCCATCGGGCCGCGCATCGGGGTGATGAATGGATTCCGGGCTCAGCCCTTCGTGCTGCCCCGGAATGACGAGAGATCCGTTCATCCCCGGAACCTGCCAAGGGGCTCGTCCGCCGGCATTTCCCGCCTCCAGATTTCCCTTTGGTAACCTCGCCTTAACCATGATTAGCGTTTGGTTAGGGCCGGAATGCCGCGCGAAAAGCCCTCGTTTTGACATGTTGGCAGGGGAAGCAGGGCCCGGCTTTGGACGGGCCCCCCATGCGACAGATGTAAGAGGCTCTCGCGCAGTTCTTGCCGCGCCGGGCGCGGCCGTGAGACCGGTGCCGGTGACGGCCCGCCGAATTGGGACACTTGCGTTGAGAGGATATTGCCGATGAATCCCGCCGATGTGGCCCAGTCGACTCTGCCACTGGCATCGAGCGATGTGTCGCTGATCGCATTGTTTTGGCAGGCCCATTGGGTCGTCAAATGCGTGATGTTGGGACTTCTGTCCTGCTCGGTGTGGGTCTGGGCGATCGCGATCGACAAGATCCTGCTCTACGCCCGCACCAAGCGTGCGATGGACAAGTTCGAGCAGGCGTTCTGGTCCGGCCAGTCGATCGAGGAGCTCTACCGGGCCCTCTCGGCCAAGCCGACCCAGTCGATGGCCGCCTGTTTCGTGGCGGCGATGCGGGAGTGGAAGCGCTCCTTCGAGAGCCAGTCGCGGTCCTTTGCCGGCCTGCAGGCCCGGATCGACAAGGTCATGAACGTCTCGATCGCCCGCGAGGTGGAGCGGCTGGAACGGCGGCTGCTGGTGCTGGCCACCGTAGGTTCGGCCGGCCCCTTCGTCGGCCTGTTCGGCACCGTCTGGGGCATCATGTCGAGCTTCCAGTCGATCGCTGCCTCGAAAAATACCTCCCTGGCCGTGGTGGCGCCGGGTATCGCGGAAGCGCTGTTTGCCACCGCGATCGGCCTGATTGCCGCAATTCCGGCGACTATTTTCTACAATAAGTTCACTTCGGAGGTGAACCGGCAGGCCGCGCGCCTGGAGGGGTTCGCCGACGAGTTCTCGGCCATCCTGTCGCGTCAGATCGACGAGCGGGGCTGAGACCGATGATGATCACGATGGTCACTCTTGTGAGCGCACGATCATGGCGATGAGCATGGCAGGGTCCGGTGGCGGCGGCAGGCGCGGCCGCGGCGGACGCAAGCCGGTGATGGCCGAGATCAACGTCACGCCGATGGTCGACGTGATGCTGGTGCTCCTGATCATCTTCATGGTGGCGGCGCCGCTGATGACCTCGAACATCGACATCGACCTGCCGGTCGCAAGCGGCGGCAAGTCGATCTCGTCGAACCAGCCGCCCTTGACGCTGTCGGTCAAGCGCACCGGCGGTGGCTGCAACTCGAATGTCGAGCTCTATCTCGGCGACGCGCCGGTCACGGCCGCCGATTTCCCGGCCAAGATCAAGGCGATCGGCGATGCGCGGTCGGACGCTGAGAAAGTCGTCTACCTGCGAGGCGACAAGGACGTCTGTTACACGGATATGATGAAATTGCTCGGCGAGGTCCGGGCCGCGGGATTCAAGGCGAACATCGTCATCATCCCGGAAGGCGGATAACCACCATGCCAAGGCACGGGGAAGCCTGATTTGAAGGTCAAGGTCGACAAGACTCTGGCGGCGTCGATTGTCCTGCACGTCCTCGTGATCGGGTGGGGCCTCGTGTCGTTCTCGACCAGGGCCTACGTGATGCCGGAAGAGGAGTCGGTCGCTGTCGACGTGATCTCCGCTGACCAGCTTTCACACGTGATGACCGGCCAGAAGGACGGCAAGAAGGAAAATCCCAAGCCGCTGGTCGACAAGGTCGCCGAGGCCAAGCCGGTCGACGACATGGTCGGCAAGGTCGAGGAGAAGAAGCCGCCGGTGGTGACCGAAACCGCGCCGCAGCCGACGCCGAAGGTGGAGAAGCCGGAAGACAAGAAGCCGGATCCGCCGAAGAAGGTCGAGAACAAGCCGAAGGAAGAGCCAAAGCCGGTCGAGAAGAAGCCCGATCCGGTGAAGCCCGATCCGATCGCGGAAGCGATCAAGAAGGAAGAGAAGAAGCCGCCGCCTAAACCGGTGCAGCAGGCTGCCAAGCCGCCGCCGGAGCAGAAGCCGAAGGATCGCGTGTTCGACCAGAGCAAGATCGCAGCACTGCTCGACAAGCGCGACCCGACGCGGGCCGCGGCGACCGGCGATGCGCTCAATGCCAACGCTGCGCTCGGCACCGCGAGGGGCAAGGCCGCCGACAACTCCGCGACCTGGGGCGCGATGTTCAGGCAGCAGGTCGAGCGCTGCTGGAAAAACAAGCCTTATGGCAGCCTTGAAGAGCAGCGGACCCAGGTGGTGATCGACGTCGATCTGAAGCGCGACGGCACTCTCGCGCGCATGCCGGTGGCCGAAGGCACTCCGGCAACGCCGTACATGCGTGTCTATCAGGAGAGCGCCCTGCGCGCGATCATCGACTGTCAGCCCTACAATCTGCCCGCGGGTTGGTTCGAAGAATGGAAAGCATTCGCGCCCGTGTTCAAAGAGAATAATACCTGAGATCAGCCGTGACGTTTGGCCAATAGCAGACAAAGTCTACCGACAATGACCGACAACAATGATTTGCGTGCAATGACGTTTCGCCTCAACCGCCGCCAGATGATTTCCGGCATGGCCGCGATTTCCGCGTTCGCCGGCGCGCCGTTCCGTCCAGCCATCGGACAGGAAGGCGGGCGCAAGCAGATTCCGGTCCCCGGCGGCGAGTTCGCGCCGGTGCCGATTGCGATCCCGAATTTTTCGGCTGGTACGCCCGGTGACACCGAGGTCGGCGTCGGTGTCGCGCAGGTCATCACCAACAACCTGAAGCGCAGCGGCTTGTTCGCGCCGATCGATCAGGCGGCGTTTCTCGAGAAGCAGGTCAATATCGACGCGCCGCCGAACCTGAACAACTGGAAGAGCGTCAATGCGCAGGCGTTGGTCGTCGGGCGCATGACGCGCCAGGGCAACGGCCGTGTGAAGGCGGAATTCCGGCTCTGGGACGTCAGCACCGGCCAGCAGCTCGCCGGCCAGTCATACGACACGTCGGCGGACTACTGGCGCCGTATCGCGCATATCATCTCCGACCAGATCTACGAACGGATGACCGGTGAGAAGGGCTATTTCGATACCCGTGTCGTGTTCGTCGACGAGAGCGGCGCCGCGGATCGCCGCGTCAAGCGCCTCGCGCTGATGGACCAGGACGGCGCCAATGTGCGCTACCTGACCCGCGGCGCGGATCTCGTGCTGACGCCGCGCTTCTCGCCGTCGACCCAGGAGATCACCTATATGGAGTTCGGGCAGGGCGACCCGCGGGTCTATCTGCTCAACATCGAGACCGGCCAGCGCGAGATCGTCGGCAACTTCCCGGGCATGTCGTTCTCGCCGCGCTTCTCGCCCGACGGCCAGCGCGTCATCATGAGCCTGCAGCAGGGCGGCAACTCCAATCTGTTCGTGATGGATCTGCGCTCGAAGTCGATGACGCGGCTGACCGATACGCCGGCGATCGACACCTCGCCGTCCTACGCGCCGGATGGCACGCGGCTCTGCTTCGAATCCGATCGCGGCGGCAAGCCGCAGATCTATGTGATGCCGGCAACCGGCGGGCAGGCGCAGCGCATCTCGTTCGGCGACGGCACCTATTCGACGCCGGTGTGGTCGCCGCGCGGCGACTACATCGCCTTCACCAAGCAGGGCGGCGGGCAGTTCGCGATCGGGATCATGAAGCCGGACGGCTCGGGTGAGCGCATCCTGACCTCAGGCTTCCACAATGAGGGCCCGACCTTTGCGCCCAACGGCCGTGTCGTGATGTTCTTCCGCGATCCCGGTGGTAACAGCGGACCGTCGCTGTTCACCATCGACGTCTCCGGGCGCAACGAACTGCGGGTGCCGACCCCGGGCTTTGCCTCCGATCCCGCCTGGTCGCCGCTGTTGTCATGAGCTTTCGCCGACCGGTACGGGGGAACCACGGGGCTGGTCGGCACTTCTTACCTAGCGCACTGATTTTGATAGTGAATTCGGTAAGTCGAGGGGTCGCGGAAACGACTCGCTAACGATGTTCCCTCAGAAAGACTTCACCTGCGGTCAGTAAGAGTGCGAGCTGAAAAGGACGCGCGCTCTCACAATGCAGTTTGCAAGTCAGACGGGAGAACCGGACCGGTCGATGTCGCCGACGATTTCCGCGGCGCTCGTCGATTCGCTGTTCATGAACCCCGCGCCCATGATCTTCGGCGCCTTCGGCCCSGCCATCGCGGGCGCCGTGATTGCGGCTGTCACCGGCAATCTGCTGTCCTGGCTGTGYGTRCCGCTGTTCATYGTGGTSGGMCTGGCGCGCGCGCTSCAGATGTATCGCTAYCAGCAGCGCAATTCCCGGCTCACCATCGAAGAGTCCGTGACCTGGGAGAAGCGYTACCGGCTCGGCACCATCGCCTACGGCATTTCGCTCGGCRTCTGGGGYGTCACCGTCCTGCTSACGACCAAGGACGCYGCSGCGCATATGTTGTGCGTGACCACGGTKGTCGCCTACACSTCGGCGGGGGTCGGGCGGACCTTCGGCCGGCCGCAGATCTTCCACATGCATCTGYTGATGTCGATCGGTCCCCTGATCGCGGCRCTGATGTATGTCGGCGGTCCCTATCACATCGCGCTCGCGCTGCTCAGCCTGGTGTTCTTCAGCGCGATCCGTCACCTCACYTCGAGCYTGCAGCGCATCTACGTCAAYGCCTGGATCGCCAAGGAGCGCGAGGCCGCGCTSGCCGGCCAGTTCGACACCGCACTGAACAACATGCCSCACGGCCTGTGCATGTTCWSYGCCGACGGCCGSCTCGCGGTGATGAACCACCGCTTCATCGAGATGATGCAGCTGTCSGACGACTTCGTGCAGCGCGGTGCCAGTGCSRCMGACATCTGCGATGCGTGCGTGCTGTCCGGYGCGATCTCGGCGGCGGCGGCGCAACAGATMCTCTACGAGATCGAGAGYTCGCAGCGCGGCGATATCRTCACCAGCGATCCGGATCCGGGCAARAACCGCTCGCTCGACTGGACGTTCCAGCCGATGGCCGGTGGCGGCACGGTCGTGCTGGTCGAGGACATCACCGAGCGCAAGGATGCCGAGGCCAGGATCAGCCATCTGGCGCGCTACGACGAACTGACCGCGCTGCCCAACCGCGTCAATTTCCGCGACGAGATCGTCCGGCTGCTCGCCATGCAGCACTGCGACCATCGTTCCGCATTGCTGTTCGTCGACCTCGACCAGTTCAAGCAGGTCAACGACACGCTCGGCCATCCCTGCGGCGACCAGCTGCTTTGCGCGGTCGCGGAGCGGCTGCGCGAGATGCTGCGTCCTGAGGATTTCGTGGCGCGGTTCGGCGGCGACGAGTTCGTGGTGTTCCAGCAGAACATCCATTCGCATGAGGACGCCGCCGCGCTGGCGCGGCGCATCGTCGACCGCCTCAGCGAGCGCTACAAGATCGACAATCACCTGGTCGAGATCGGCGCCAGCGTCGGCATCGCGATGACCGCGCCGGGGGTCAGCGCCGACACGCTGTTGAAGAACGCCGACATGGCGCTCTACCGCGCCAAGGCCGACGGCCGCGGCACCTTCTGCTTCTTCCGCGACGAGATGGCGCAAACCGTCGAAGCCCGCCGCATTCTCGAGCTCGATCTGCGCAAGGCGCTCGCCAACGAGGAGTTCGAGCTGTTCTACCAGCCGCTGATCAACCTGAAGTCCGGCAAGGTCTCGACCTGCGAGGCGCTGTTGCGCTGGAACCATCCGGCGCGCGGCACCGTCTCTCCGGTCGACATCATTCCGGTCGCCGAGGATATGGGCCTGATCGTCGATCTCGGCCGCTGGATCCTGCGCAAGGCCTGCATGGAATGCATGAAGTGGCCCGAAGCGGTCAGCGTCGCGGTCAACTTCTCGCCGCAGCAGTTCCATCAGCGCGACGTGCTGAGCGAGGTACGCTACGCACTCGAGGTTTCCGGGCTGCCGGCGCACCGGCTCGAGATCGAGATCACCGAATCCTCACTGCTGCACAACACCGAGCTGACCCACGAYGTGCTGTCGCAGCTGCGTTCGCTCGGCGTGCGGATCTCGCTGGACGATTTCGGCACYGGCTACTCGTCGCTCAGCTATTTGCACAATTTCCCGCTGCAGAAGGTCAAGATCGATCGCTCCTTCCTCGAAGGCATCGACAGCGACCGTCCGCTGACGCTGCTCCGCGGGGTGGCGCGGYTGTCGGCGGACCTCGGCATGTCGGTGGTGGTCGAGGGYATCGAGACCAAYGAGCAGYTGGAACTSATCAGTGCCGACGGCGCGGTSACCGAAGCGCARGGATACCTGTTCAGCCGGCCGGTTCCCGCGGTCCGCATCCGCCAACTGCTCAATGCCTCGCATGGCCGGCGGCCCGACGAGCAATTGCACGTGGTTCCGTCGCGCTCGATCGCCTGASYTARTCRRAYACCTTCAATTRKCRGTTGTGSATGMSYYCGGGTGCACTTCWYGAAATGCACTCYWGCGGTCASARGTTAACCGTAYTGGCTCGATTGCTTTGACGKAAATTAAGAAGCTGTTAATCTTTTGGCTGCGCGTTGAAGTTGTTGGGTTGTTCAGGGGAGTACCACATGAGGTCCGCGGCCGAAGCCATCAAGCCCGCGACAGGAAGGCTTGCGGACCCCCTCGATCAAGTCGACTACCGCCTCGCTCAGACACCGGAACAGAAAGACGAGATCTACCGGCTCCGCTATCGCGCCTATCTGCGCGAGGGCGCGATCCGGGCCTCGGCGGATGAGCGCGTGGTCGACCAGTTCGATGATGCGCCGAATGCCTGGGTGTTCGGGGTCTATCTGCAAGGCGAGCTCTGCAGCTCGATCCGCATCACGGTCGTGACTCCGGAATGGCGCTCCTCGCCGACGCTCGACGTGTTCGGCGACATACTGCTGCCGAAACTCGATCAGGGCATGGTCTTCATCGACTCCACGCGCTTCGTCGCGGACCCCGACAAGGCACGGAACATTCCGGAACTGCCGTATGTCACGGTGCGCCTCGGCTCGACCGCGGGCGTGCACTTCAATGCCGATTACGGCCTGGCGCCGGTGCGGCCCGAGCACATGGCGTTCTACCGGCGCGTGTTCCTGCATGAGACCTGGTCGGAGGCGCGGCTCTATCCCGGGCTGGTCAAGCCGGTCGGCTTGATGGCGTCGCATCTGCCGTCAGTGCGCGAACGCGTGCTCGCCCGCTACCCGTTCCTGCGCTCCAGCGCCTTCGAGCGGCGCATGCTGTTTGATCGCGAAGGCCAGTTGCAGCCCGACGGCATCGTCCGGCCGTTCGAGCGCGCGTCGATCGTGCCGAATTCCTGAGCGAAGGCGGCGGATACCCGCCGATCTCGTCGTTGAAAGATCGACCGGCTGTTGCGCGCGGGCCAGATTGTCCTGCAAAAGCGGCCGGTTCCCGCGAAGCTTGCCTTCCCTTCACCGTCGCGCCACATTTGCCACCCATTAACCATCGGGGGCGCTTTCCGGCATTGCCTGGCATTTGATGGGGTCCAGCAAGGTCTCGTCAAGGTTGACGGAACGTTCGCTTAACCATCGCCCTGTAGATCGATTGGGTAGTACGAAGAGCGTGAGCGTGGAGGCTCCGGGAATGAATTATCTCCAGGGTATGAAGCTGGTTGCGGTTCTGGCGGTGGCGCTGTCGATGGGCGCCTGCGCCAACAAGAACCCGTTGGACGCCAATGGCGCGATTGGGGGCGCCGCGACCCCGGGTAGCCAGCAGGATTTCGTGGTCAATGTCGGCGATCGCGTGTTCTTTGAGAGCGATCAGACCGATCTGAGCCCGCAGGCGACCGCGACCCTCGATAAGCAGGCGCAGTGGCTGCAGACCTATAACCGCTATTCCTTCACCATCGAAGGACATGCCGACGAGCGTGGCACGCGTGAATACAACATCGCTCTCGGTGCTCGCCGTGCCCAGTCGGTTCGCGCCTATCTTGCCTCGCGGGGGATCGATCCGAGCCGCATGCGCACCATCTCGTACGGCAAGGAGCGCCCGGTCGCGGTCTGCAACGACATCTCCTGCTGGTCGCAGAACCGCCGCGCCGTGACGGTGCTGAACGCCAGCTCCTGACGCGCCTCTCGATGAATTCTTGCCAACCGGCGCCCCTTGGGCGCCGGTTTTGCTTTTGGCGCGCCTCATCTTGATGAACAAGGCTGCGCGCAATTGGCCGCTTGCTTGTTCCGGCGCCCGTACTAAAGCGATATTCGCGACGCTGTCCCGGATTTGAAGTTCCAGTCACAATTCCGGCGTACTCCGTCTCTCAATGTCGCTCGCTTTTCACGTCGATCTCGTCGTCAGGGCAAAATGTCATCCAGACTTCATCTTCTTTCCTCCGCCGCGGCGATCGCGGCGCTGTTCGCCGTTTCCTCGCCAGTGTTTGCCCAATCCGACGATTCCGATGCCGAAATGCGGATCGAGCGGCTCGAAAACCAGCTGCGGCAGCTGACCGGCCAGAACGAGGAGCTGCAATATCGCAACCGCCAGCTCGAGGAGCGGCTGCGCCAGCTTGGCGGCCAGCCGCCCGGACAGGGCGGACAGCCTCCGGCAGGCCAACCCAATGTCGCGGCGGTGCCGCCCGCGCAGCAGCCGCAGGCTTACCCGCAAGCTCAGCCGGGCTATGCGCAGCCGCAGCCTGGGTACGGCCAGCCGCAGCAGGGATATGGCCGCCAGCCGCAGGGTGGCTATGACCAGCAGCAGATCGCAGCGCCGGCTCCGATCGTGCAGGAGCCGGCGGTAGCGACGCCGCCAGGCAGCGGCCGCCGCGGACGTGGCGATGCCTTCGACCCGAACCAGAACCCGAACGCCCCGGGGGTGCCGCGCGCACTCGGTGGCGGCCAGATGCCGATGCCGAGCGACGCGCAGGTCGGTGCGCCCGGCGGCCGCGGCGCAGGCGAGCCGCTCAATCTCGGCAACACCAGCCCGCAACCTGCCCCCGGCGCGCGCGCGGCCCTGACCACACTGCCGCCGTCGGCGACGCCGAAGGACGAGTTCGACCTCGGCATCGGCTACATCCAGCGCAAGGACTATGCGCTGGCCGAAGAGACGATGAAGAACTTCGCCCAGAAGTATCCGAGCGACCCGCTGGTGGCTGACTCGCAATACTGGCTCGGCGAAAGCTATTTCCAGCGCCAGCAATATCGCGACGCCGCGGAAACCTTCCTCGGTGTGACCACCAAGTTCGACAAGTCGGCCAAGGCGCCCGATGCCCTGCTGCGACTCGGCCAGTCGCTGGCGGCGCTGAAGGAAAAGGAAGCCGCCTGCGCCGCATTCGGCGAGATCACGCGGAAATATCCGCGTGCATCCGGCGGGGTCAAAGCCGCGGTTGACCGCGAGCAGAAGCGCGTGAAGTGCTAAACCGGCAAGGGGAGGCCGCCTCCGGCCTTTCCGCTATATGCTGGTTTTGCGATGCTAGAGGATCAAGCCGCCATCACGGCAAGGGACGCCAAGCGCCTGTTCGCAGGGCTCGCAGATGCGCCCGCGCTTGTGCTCGCGGTGTCCGGCGGTCCCGATTCAGTCGCGCTGATGTGGCTGGCCGCGCGCTGGCGTCGCGCGCTCGCGAAAGGCCCGCGGTTGGTCGCGGTGACCGTCGATCACGGCCTGCGCCGTGAGGCGGCGCGCGAAGCGCGCGACGTCAAGCGGCTGGCGCGCAGCCTCGATTTGCCACATCACACGTTGCGCTGGAGCGGGCCGAAGCCCGGGACTGGGGTGCCGGCGGCGGCGCGCGAGGCGCGCTATCGCCTGCTCGCGCAAGCCGCGCGCAAGCACGGCGCCACGCATATCCTGACCGCCCACACCCGTGACGACCAGGCCGAGACCTTGTTGATGCGGCTGCTGCGCGGCAGCGGCGTCGCTGGGCTTTCAGCGATGGCGCGCGAGACCGAGCGTGACGGGATTTTGCTGACGCGGCCGCTGCTCGATGTCGCGAAGGCACAATTGATCGCAACGCTGAAGCGGGCGGGCGTCGGTTTTGCCGACGATCCGACCAACCGCGATCCGGCTTTCACGCGTCCGCGGCTGCGCGCGCTGATGCCGATGCTGGCTGAGGAGGGCGGCGACGCGCGGAACCTGGCACGACTTGCCGCGCGGATCGCGCGCGCCAACGCCGCCCTGGAAGTACAGGTCGATGGTGCCGAGCGCTATCTTGCGTTGAAAGATGAGGATAACCCGCACGCGGGTTTCGATGCCGGATTGTTCGCCGTGATGCCCGAGGAAATCCGGCTTCGTCTCCTCAAGCGCGCCATCGACCGGACCGGACATGAGGGGCCGGCCGAACTCGGCAAGGTGGAAACCCTGCTCGCAGCCCTTGATGGGGCCTTGGCGCAACGCGAACCGAAGCTGAAACAGACGCTTGCCGGAGCCGTCGTCAGCCTTGCCCGCGGCCGTATCACGATCGCCCCGGCACCCCCGCGCCGGGCGCGTTCCCGCTGAGCCGGGTTCGATTGTTTCAATCGCTGTCATAATCCGGCAAGGTGGCTTAACCACCCCGGAAAAACACCGGATTTAGCGCCATTTTTTGACCGGGAATCGCGCTAGGATGCGGTAAATAGTCGTGCGTGGTTCCCTTGGCATCGACCCCAGCGGCACCTAGATTGTATGCCATCGACGGGATGGATTCCCTGGGGATTCCCACAGAGCCTGCCCAAGGATAGAGAGAGGCCGCGATCCGCGCGACCACCGAAGGAAGACCATGAACGCCAATCTGCGGAATTTCGCCCTCTGGGTCATCATTGTCCTGCTGTTGCTGGCGTTGTTCACGCTTTTCCAGAATCCTGGCCAGCGCTCGTCGTCCTCGGATGTTTCGTTCTCGCAGCTCCTCACCGAGGTCGACAAGGGCAATGTCCGCGACGTCGTGATCCAGGGGCCAGAGATCCACGGCACCTTCAACAACGGCACCAGCTTCCAGACCTATGCGCCGAGCGATCCGACGCTCGTGAAGCGTCTGTATGATGCCAAGGTACAAATCACCGCGAAGGCGCCCGGCGACAACGTGCCGTGGTTCGTTTCGCTGCTCGTCTCCTGGTTGCCGTTCATCGCACTGATCGGCGTCTGGATCTTCCTGTCGCGGCAGATGCAGGGCGGCGCCGGCAAGGCGATGGGCTTCGGCAAGTCGCGCGCCAAGATGCTGACCGAGGCGCACGGCCGCGTCACCTTTGAGGACGTCGCTGGCGTCGACGAGGCCAAGCAGGACCTKCAGGAGATCGTCGAGTTCCTCCGTGACCCCGGCAAGTTCCAGCGGCTCGGCGGACGGATTCCGCGCGGCGTGCTGCTGGTCGGCCCTCCCGGCACCGGTAAGACGCTGATCGCGCGCGCGGTGGCCGGCGAAGCCAATGTGCCGTTCTTCACCATCTCCGGTTCGGACTTCGTCGAGATGTTCGTCGGCGTCGGCGCGTCCCGTGTCCGTGATATGTTCGAGCAGGCCAAGAAGAACGCGCCCTGCATCATCTTCATCGACGAAATCGACGCGGTCGGCCGTCATCGCGGCGCCGGCCTCGGCGGCGGCAATGACGAGCGCGAGCAGACGCTCAACCAGCTGCTCGTCGAGATGGACGGCTTCGAGGCCAATGAAGGCGTGATCCTGATCGCGGCGACCAACCGTCCCGACGTGCTCGATCCCGCGCTGCTGCGTCCCGGCCGCTTCGACCGCCAGGTCGTGGTGCCGAATCCGGACGTCGTCGGTCGCGAGCAGATCCTCAAGGTCCACGTCCGCAAGGTGCCGCTGGCGCCGGATATCAACCTCAAGACCATCGCGCGCGGCACGCCGGGCTTCTCGGGTGCCGACCTGATGAACCTCGTCAACGAGGCCGCGCTGACCGCCGCCCGCCGCAACAAGCGGATGGTGACGCAGGCCGAGTTCGAAGAGGCCAAGGACAAGGTGATGATGGGCGCCGAGCGCAAGTCGCTCGTCATGACCGAGGAAGAGAAGCTGCTGACGGCCTATCACGAGGGCGGCCATGCCATCGTCGGCCTCAACGTCGTCGCCACCGACCCGATCCACAAGGCGACCATCATTCCGCGCGGCCGTGCGCTGGGCATGGTGATGCAGCTGCCGGAACGCGACAAGCTGTCGATGTCGCTGGAGCAGATGACTTCGCGCCTCGCCATCATGATGGGTGGCCGGGTCGCGGAAGAGTTGATCTTCGGTCGCGAGAAGGTGACCTCGGGCGCCGCCTCGGACATCGAGCAGGCGACGCGCCTGGCCCGCATGATGGTGACCCGCTGGGGCCTCTCGGAAGAACTCGGCACGGTCTCCTACGGCGAGAACCAGGACGAGGTGTTCCTCGGCATGTCGGTCTCGCGCACCCAGAACGCGTCCGAGGCGACCGTGCAGAAGATCGATTCCGAGATCAAGCGTCTGGTCGAGGAAGGCTACAAGGAAGCGACCCGTATCCTGACCGAGAAGCACGGCGACCTCGAAGCCCTGGCCAAGGGCCTGCTCGAGTTCGAGACGCTGACCGGCGACGAGATCATCGACCTGCTGAAGGGCAAGAAGCCCAACCGGGAGTCGGTGCTGGAGCCGTCGACGCCGCGCGCCTCGGCGGTGCCGCCGGCCGGCAAGTCTCGTCCGCGTCCCGATCCGGACACCGGCATGGAGCCGCAGCCGCAGGCGTAAGACGCGCCTGCCATGGCCGGCACCTCCGGCAGATCAGTTATCCAAAAGCTCGGCCTCAAGCCGGGCTTTTGTGTTTTTGTCGACGGGTTGTCCGTTCCCTACGGCGACATCGTCGGCGAGTTGCCGGCCGGCGTGCGGCTGACCAAGACGGTGCGGGCGCCGCTCGATGCCGTGCATGTCTTCGCCACTGAGGCGCGTGGGCTCGCGTCGAGGCTCAGGCGTTATCGCGAGGCCATCGCGCCCGATGGCATGGTCTGGGTGTCGTGGCCGAAGAAGACGTCGGGTGTTGTGACCGATCTCAACGACGTGGCCGTGCGCGAGGCGGGGCTCGCGTCCGGCCTGGTCGACGTCAAGGTCTGCGCCGTCGATGCGGTCTGGTCGGGACTGAAATTCGTGATCCCCGTCAAGCAGCGCGACAAGCGCTGAACCGCGGCGAATCTGCTTGGCCTCCATTGCGACGCCGTGGCATCCTCGCGCCAAGCCGTTGAACGGCATGGCCGCGTCGTCCGAACAGCGCGGCAACAAGATGGGGAGGGGAGGCCGATGCGTAAGGCATTCGGCGCGCTTGGCGCCATTTCATTGCTGCTGCTGCCGATCGCTTCATTCGCCGCCGAGATGCGTGGCGTCACGTCGACCGAGATCAGGATCGGCCAGACCATGCCCTATAGCGGGCCGGTGTCGGCGTTCGGTGCGCTCGGCAAGGGCGAGGCCGGCTATTTCAGGATGCTGAACGAGCGCGGCGGCATCAATGGCCGCAAGATCAACTTCATCTCGCTGGACGATTCCTACGCGCCGCCGAAGACGGTGGAGCAGACCCGCCGCCTCGTCGAGAGCGACGAGGTGGCGCTGATCTTCTCCTCGATCGGCACCGCGCACAACACCGCGATCGCAAAGTATCTCCAGGGCAAGAACATCCCGCAGCTGTTCCTCGCCTCCGGCGCCTCGAAGTTCAGCGACATCGCGCAATTCCCGCAGGCGACGATGGGCGTGCAGGCGCCGTTCCGCTACGAGGCGCGGCTCTACGCGCGCTATGCGCTGGCGAAGAATCCGAGCGCAAGGTTCGCCGTGATCTCGCAGAACGACGATTACGGCCGCGACTATCTCGCGGGCCTGAGGGACGTGCTCGGCGAGAGCTACGAGTCTCGCGTTACCATTGCGACCTACGAGATATCGGACCCCACGATCGATTCCCAGATCGTCAAGCTGAAGGCCACCAATGCCGACGTCTTCGTGATCGCGGCAACGCCGAAATTCGCCGCGCAGTCGATCCGCAAGGCCTACGAGATCGGCTGGCGGCCGATGACCTTCCTCTCCAACACCGCGGTGTGGATTTCGACCGTGATGCAGCCGGCCGGCGTCGAGGCCGGTACCGGCATCATCTCCACGGCCTATGTGAAGGATCCGGACGATCCGGCCTGGAAGGACGATCCCGGCATGAAAGGCTGGCGCGAATTCATGACCAGATACCTGCCCGACGGCGATCAGCACGACACCAACTACGTCAACGCCTACAACAGCGCGATGGCGCTGGAAGCGGTGCTGAAGGCGTGCGGCGACGATCTCTCGACCGAGAACATCCTGCGCCAGGCGTTCGCGATCAAGAACCTTGAATTGCCGATGCTGCTGCCCGGCATCAAGGTCAATACGTCGCCGACCGACCACGTGCCGGTCGATCAGATGCAACTGATGCGCTTCAACGGCAAGAGCTGGGATCGCTTCGGCGAGCTGCAGACGGGGAATTGAGGGCGCAGGTCGTCTCTCTCGCGTCATTGCGAGCAGCGTAGCGACGAAGCCATCCAACGCTCCGCAAATGCAATCCAATGGATTGCTTCGCTTCGCTCGCAATGACGGAATGTCTGAGCTGAGGGGCTTTGACGCTAGTTCGAGCTTTCGCTCGCCGGCACCGCGCCGGCCCTCGTCTCGTCCGCTCGCACATGGATGACCGCGATGTCGTCCTTGTACAGCCGCTTCCAGCCCTTGAGATGATCAAGCACGTTTCCGGCCGGAGAGTCCGCGCCCAACAGCGTGGCGTCGATCCGGTACTTGTCGAGCAGCCCCAGCAGCTGGCCGACATCGCGGGCGTCGAGCGCGTCGTAATAGTCGAGCACGAATTGCTCGCCATAGAGCTCGGCGCGGCCGTCGATGAACACCTTCATGTCGCGGCTGACCATGTAGCCGCCGAACGGCGCGGTGCTGAACACCCGCTCCGCCTTGTGCTGCTGGAGCACGTCGACGGCAGCAACCGGCGAGAACATCGGCAGGAATTTGAACGGATGTTGGGCGACGAACATCGTGGTCGTCAGCGATGCGCCGACCAGCATCGCGAGCCCGGCCAGGATCGTGACGACGGGGGCCGAACGGTTGTCCTCGAAGCGAGAGGCGCCTGAGCTTGCCGTGCCCCATTGCTCTGATATCGGCTTGGCGAGCACCAGCGGCGCGATGAAGGCGAACACCTCGATGTTGCGGACATGGCTCAGCGCCATCCAGATCAGGCCGAGCAGCAGCAGGATCCGCGGCACCGACAAGGTCAGCCTGCGATAGCAGATCAGGCCGATCAGGCCGAGCAGCGTGGCCTCGAAGAAGCTCGGCTTGCTGAAGTCCGCGGGCTTCCATTCTCCGATCAGCGTCAGCAACTTGCCAAGGCTGAGGATCTTGGTGGCGCCGAGCAGGCTGTTCCAGCCATAGGGCGTCACGCAACTCGCAGCCAACGCAGCCAGACCGAACGCGCCCCACCGCACGATGAGCTCACGGCGGCGGGCCGGCTCCACGTTCCAGATCGCCTCGAGTCCGATAGGCCCGATCAGCGCCAGGCCGAGCACGAAGCCGCCATGCAAATTGGCCCACAGCGTCATCAAGGGCAGCAGCCACCATGATGGTGAGGTGCGGCGATCCGCGGCCGCGATCAGGCCGCCGATGAACGCCAGCAACACAGGCAGCGCCAGCACGTGGGGCCGCGCGAGGAAGTGGGTCGTCGACAGCAACAGCGCCAGCGCCGCGATCAGGATCGCACGCGCGGGATCGAAATGCGGGCTCAGCAGATGCAGGAAGATCGCGACTGTCGCGCCGATTGCGATCGACGACAGGATCACGGGCCCAGCCCAATCGCCGTTGTAGACCAGCGCGTAAACCACCTGCGACAGCCACGAACTCGAGATCCAGGCTTCACCGTAATGGGTGAAAGAGAATACGTCGGACGTGGGCATCGCGCCGTTGTCGATGATCCATTGTCCGACCCTGATCTGCCACATCGTATCGGTATCGCGCAGCAGGATCTCGCCGGCCGAGAGATAGAACAGATAGGCGCCCACGGCGGCGCACAGCGGCACCAGTCCACGCACGGCGCTACGGCTGCTCACGTTGCTGGTGATGGAAAGTGACATGCGCTTTCTTGGTTCAAGCCAGGGGGTCGGAAGGCAACGCCAAGCCTGACGTTGTCCGCACTCGACCACGGCTTCCGATAAACTCGGGTAAATGCGGCCGCGACAAAGCTGCGCCGGCCCGAGACCGGTGCCTCGATTTTGAGCGATCACCTTGGCTTGCGGTTCATCATCACGATGAGGCTTTGACCCGGTGGCCAGCTCTTCCGCCGCGAGTGGCGGGCACCATTTCCAGCGGCCAATGCCTGCATAGGCAGCAGCAATCATCATTCGATTCAATCAGAGATAGCATCGGGCTGTCGCAAAATCCTTACAATTCCAGCTTGTCATCCCGTCTGAATAGTTGTTCACTTCTTCAGGCGGTTGCGGGATCAATCGTTCAAAACATTGAAGATGCGTGGGTTCTGCCGGTGGGCGCCGGTCGGGGCGCACGGTGGGGGACGGAACGCCATGGTCTACCGGCGAACACATCAGGTCGTGAAACGGCTGGCTGCCCGCCGCAGCGCCATCCTGTCGGCTGCGCGGGACGCTGCCGCGGCGGGCGGCATGGCGGCGGTCCAGATTGCACCGGTGGCGGTGCGGGCCAATGTCGCGGCAGGCACCGTCTACCGCTATTTCCCGTCGAAGGCCGAGCTGATCTCGGAACTGATCACCGAGGTCTCGCGCGACGAGTTGTCCGCGATCCGGCGCGCCGCCGACGCCGCGCCTGGGCCGTCATCGGCATTGGCCGCCGCGGTGACGACGATCGCGGTCCATGTGCTGTCGCAGCGCAAGCTCGCCTGGGGCATCCTGGCTGAGCCGGTCGACGTCGATGTCACCGCCTCGCGCCTCGCCAGCCGCCGCGATATTTCCGGCGAGCTCGCCATGCGGATCGACGCGGCCGTGCGTGCCGGCCATTTGCCGGCGCAGGATACCGCGCTGGCCGCCACAGCCTTGCTCGGCGCGCTGCACGAGGCGCTGGTCGGCCCGCTGGCGCCGGCCAATCTCGAGGATCCGATCAAGCTGCGCGATGCGGTGCAGACCGTGACGTTGCTGGCACTGCGCGCGGTCGGCGTAATGGATGCACGTGCGCGTGGTCTGGTGGTGCAGGCGACGACCCCGGCCAAGGCACTGGTCGGCGCCTGACGCTGACCGCGCGTAGCGAACACTTTCCGTCGCATTGGCGTTGTAGGCTCGCGGGCTGGGCTCAACCAACCTCAGGGAGCAATGCATGACGACGACCCATGGCTCGGCCAAATGGCAGGGCGGCATCAAGGACGGCAAGGGTGCGATCTCGACCAAGAGCGGGGCGCTCGCCGATTACCCCTATGGCTTCGCCAGCCGCTTCGAGGGCAAGCCCGGCTCGAACCCCGAAGAGTTGATCGGCGCGGCACATGCCGCCTGCTTCACGATGGCGCTGTCGCTGATCCTGGGCGAGGCCAAGCTCACCGCCGAGCACATGGAGACCAAGGCCGACGTCACGCTGGAGAAAGTCGCCGACGGCTTTGCCATCACCGCAGTGCATCTGACGCTGTCGGCGAAGATCCCGGGCGCCGACAAGGCGACGTTCCAGGAGTTGGCCGGCAAGGCCAAGGCCGGATGTCCGGTGTCGAAGCTGCTCAACACCAAGATCACGCTCGACGCGTCGTTGCAGGGCTGATCGCGGCGCCAGCGCGTTCGAATAATTCTGCAGCTTCGTCTCTGATCAACCCAGAACCGAAGCTGCAGTTTCCTGCTTTGGCCGTCAGACCTGCGCGTCGCCGTTCGGCCCGACCGAGGCGATGCGCAGCATGTTGGTGGTGCCGGGCGCGCCGAGCGGCACGCCGGCGACGATGATGACGCGCTGGCCGGCCTTGGCGAAGCCGTCGCGGAATGCGATCGAGCCGGCCCGATCGACCATGTCGTCGAGATCGTGCGCGTCCTCGGCGACCACGCAGTGCACACCCCACACCACCGCCAGCTTGCGGCCGGTGACCAGATTCGGCGTGATCGCGACCACCGGCACCTTCGGGCGCTCGCGCGCCACGCGGATCGCGGTCGAACCCGAGGAGGTCCAGCAGATGATCGCCGACAGGTCGAGCGTTTCGGCGATCTGCCGCGCGGCATCGGCGATGGCATCGCCCACCGTCGGCTCCGGATCGGCACGTTGCGCGTTCAGCACGCCGCGATAGGTCGGGTCGCGCTCCACTTCCTCGCCGATGCGGTTCATGGTCGAGACTGCTTCCACGGGGAATTTGCCGGCCGCGGATTCCGCCGAGAGCATGATGGCATCGGCGCCTTCGTACACCGCGGTGGCGACGTCGGAGACCTCGGCGCGCGTCGGCACCGGGGCCTGGATCATCGATTCCAGCATCTGGGTCGCGACCACCACCGGCTTGCCGGCGCGGCGCGCCATCCGGGTCATCTGCTTCTGTAGGCTCGGCACCCGCTCTAGCGGCAGCTCGACGCCGAGATCGCCGCGCGCCACCATCAGCGCGTCCGACGCGTCGATGATGTCGGCGAGGCGGTCGATCGCCTGCGGCTTCTCGATCTTGGCCATCACGGCGGCGCGGCCGCGGATCATCTTCTTGGCCTCGATCACATCCTCGGCACGCTGCACGAATGACAGCGCGACCCAATCGATTCCCTCCGGCAGCGCGGCTTCGAGATCGGCGCGGTCTTTCGGCGTCATCGCCGAGACCGGCAGATCGGTGTCGGGCAGGCTGACGCCCTTGCGGTCCGACATCTTGCCGCCGATCACCACGCGCGTGACCGCGCGGTCGGGTGAGGTCTCCTCGGCGATCAGCCGCACCTTGCCGTCGTCGAGCAGCAACGCGTGCCCCGGCCGGAGCGCGGCGAGGATTTCGGGATGCGGAAGCTGGACGCGGCTGTTGTCGCCCGGCGTCTTGTCGGAATCCAGGATGAAGTTCTGGCCGTTCTTGAGCTGGGTCGAGCCTTCCGCGAAGGCCCCGAGCCGCAGCTTCGGCCCTTGCAGGTCGACCAGGATGCCGATCGGCCGTCCATAGCTCGATTCGACGTTGCGGATGGTCTTGACCAGCTCCCGCATCTTGTCATGCGGCGTATGGCTCATGTTGATGCGGAAGACGTCGGCACCCGCCTCGAACAGCTTGCGGATCATCGCACTGTCCGAGGAGGCCGGGCCGAGCGTTGCGAGGATCTTGATTCGGCGCAGTCGTCTCATGGTTTGTTTCCGGGCGGCGTTGCGGCTGGCGGCAGACCCGGCGCGCTCGGCGCCGTTGCGCCCGGCGGCGGGTTTTGCAGGCCCGGCATCGCCCCGGGACTTCCCGGGCCTACGCCTCCCGGCATTCCCGGTACTTTCTGCGGCTGTTGTTCGGTGGCTTCGGTCAGCTGGACGGTCCATGCACGCTGCTCGCCGGTGTCGACCTCGAAGAAGCCGGTGCGGTCAAAGCCGCGCGCCAGGCAGTTCTCGGTGCCCTTGATGGTGAATTCCTTGTCGCGCGAGCACATGAAGGCCTGGCCGGACCATTCGCCGCCGCGATCGTAGTCGAGTGCGTAGATGTAGTAGTAGCGCGCCACGAGGTTGCCGCGCAGCAGGGTCTCGCAGGTCCGCGACGACACGTTCCACCAGCCTTCCGTGGTCCAGCCCTCGGCGTCCTTGTAGCCGAGCGCGATTCCGACGCGGCTCGAGGTGTTGTTGCAGAGCCGGAAATCGGCGGCCGCCGGACTCGTCCACAGGCACGCCGCGACGACCGCCAGCACCGGCAGGATGCAGGCCCAGGTCAGGCGGATGGTGCGGGAGACTGAAGCGGGAGAATCTGTTGGGCTCATGCGGCGAAGCTATATCAAATCATTGACGATTTCGCGTGCCCGGCTGGCACTGTCAACGGGCGGGCGCCCATCTCCCAACACGGTGGGACCTGGCGAGTGGTGCCGAGCCGGTCCGTCTTGCGCGCCGAGTTGGCAAAATCTGTGACAATTCCCACCTGATATCAATATGGTGAGCGTCACACACCGGGATCACGATTATGAGCATTGACGACAAAACAAGAACAGAGCTTGAGGCTGCGGTGTTTCGGCGCCTTGTCGGTCATCTGCGCGACCGGACCGATGTGCAGAACATCGACCTGATGAACCTCGCCGGCTTCTGCCGCAACTGCCTGTCCAACTGGATGAAGGAAGAGGCCGACGCCAAGGGCCTTGCGGTGAGCAAGGACGAGAGCCGCGAGGCGGTCTACGGCATGCCCTATGAGGAATGGAAGGCGAAATATCAGGGCAGCGCGACGCCCGAGCAGCTCGCGGCGATGAAGAAGGCCCAAAGCGGGCACTGAATCCCGGCCTGTGTGACATCGGTTCCGTCGACGCGCGCATCTCCTGTGGGCGCGCTGTGGATGAGCGCGATGTTTCCTTGACGGAACGCGCTCCAAAATCGAGGGTCGCCCGCAGCAAGCGGTGCGCAGGACGCGTATTCGCGTCACATTTTCAATGCCTGTTCAGGAGTACGCGATGGCCACCACGTCTGCCGCCGTCAAGGAAGAGCCCGCAACGCGATTTGCCAAGGACCAGCTCAAGTCGATCATCGAGCGCATCGAGCGGCTTGAAGAAGAGAAGAAGACGATCTCGGACGACATCCGCGACGTCTATGCCGAAAGCAAGGGCAACGGATACGACGTCAAGGCGCTGCGCGCGATCATCCGGCTGCGCAAGCAGGATCCGAACGAGCGCATGGAGCAGGAGACCATCCTGGAAACCTACATGCAGGCGCTTGGCATGCTCTGAGGCCTTTGCGGCCTCTGTCCCCGGATAACAGGCTGCGCGCATGCGCAGCCGTTGGCGGGCTTCGCGAAGCCCGGGGGTACCTGACTTTACGTGATGGCTGGCTGTGGACCCGGATTGCGCTTCGCTGCATCCGGGCGCTACGGGCCCGCGTGCGCAGAATGCTCAGAAAGTCGCTTGAAGGAGGCGGCCGCTCAACGCAGCGAGGCGGTGCGCAGCACGAACGACTGGGTGGTCAGCAGGGCGGTGGCGGAGCCCGAGAAGTGGTCGCAGGTCATGCCCATCATCGGATCTTCCGAGAAGGTCATGGCGACGGCGGCCTGCGGCTTCACGAAGTGAGCCCGCATCGTGCTCATGTCGGTGTCGCCGAGCACCGTGGTCAGCATGCCATTGCTTGCGCTCGGCGCCAGCATCACCACGCGCATCCAGATGTCGTTGCCCTTGGCGGCCGAAATCCGCGCCGACGTGGTGATCACGCCCTGGCCGGGCCCACCTTTGGGAACGACGGTGTTGATCTCGGTGCTGGACGCCGCGGCATTGCGCGTCGGACGCACACTGCGCGGGATCGGCGCCGACGCCGCGACGATGTTGGCGCGATCGACCGGCGATCCGGCCGGGACGTAGGCGAGCGCCTTGTTGAAGTTCTCGGTCGCGCTGGCCGTGGTCTGCGGATCGGCGGCGCCAACCGCTTCGCGGGCCTTCAGCGCCGCGATCTGCGCGTCCGAAGCCTGCTTCGGCGCCGCGTCATCGCCCCAGAAGCCACGGGCGTTGATGATGTCGGCGGGCGATTGCGGCGCAGTGTTCTCGGCCGTCTGCACCACCTGGATCGCCGGCTTGGCCTTCGGCATCGGGACCAGCTGTGCGTCGGCGGCGGCGAGCTGGATCGCGGCGGCGAATTGCGGCTTCGCGCGCGGCATCGGAACAGGGTCGGCTGATTTGGCGGGCGCCGCAGCCGCGACCACGGTGTTGGCCGTGGGCTTGTCGTTCACAACGGCTGCGCCTTCGTCGTCACCCGACTTGCCGGCTCCGAACAGCTTCGCGAGCAGGGTCGGCTTGCTGATGACGGCAGCATCGTCGCCATTACCGCGGCGCTCGATGTCGGCCTTGGCGAGCTCATAGCCCTTCAGCGGCGTGCCGTCGGTCGGGACATGGACGGTGCGGCCGTCGGGGAACACCCTGACCAACTGCTCGCGGGTCATGCGCGGCCAGGAGCGAACCGAGCCGGCGTCGAGATGGACGAAGGGGGTGTGGGCGCCGGGATAGAAGCCGACACCGCCGCGCTGCATCCGCATCGCGACCTCGCGGATGCGGGCGGTGGGGGTGTCCGGCAAATAAAAGTCCATCGCGTGGCCCAGCATGTGCTGGCTGTGGCGTGCAACGCCCGAGGAGCGGCGGCGCAGCATGGCGTTGGTGGCGGGGGCGCGATAGGCGGAGATGATCTGGATCGGCTGCTTGCCGCCGACGTCGTTATAGACCTCCCAGATGATATCGAACAAATGACGGTCCATCACCGTCTCGTCCTGGGAGCGCCAGTCGCGCAGGAAGTGATTGAGCTGCTTCAGCGCGGCTTCGTCGTAACGGCCGTCGCGCTTGAAGGTGACGGTGAGGTCTTCGCCGGAATGGGTGTGGTGGAAGGAGAGGGTGCGGGTCTGGTTCAGCGCCGTCGCGTCGTGCACCGATCCGGCACCGGCCAACAGCAATAGCGCGGTCAGGCCGACTTGGTACCCGGCCTTGGGCAGCGACAACGGATTGAAGCGGCGTGCGAAGACAGCCAGCACTATAAGCCCACCCAGTCGACGAGCGTTCGGTCGGCATCATTCGCAGACCCCCTGCGAAAGACGGTGAACGCTTTCTTAAAGCGGGAGGGTTAACCGAGGTTTACCGACCCGCCCCCAAGTTAGGCTTAACTAACTGGTCGACTGTGGCAAAAGATAGCCCAGTTCCTCGGCGGCAATGGGTAATGGTTAACGTAAACGATCTCGCTTTTTAAGCGAGATCGTTGATTTTACTGCAATATTTATCGGACTTGGGCAGGCCGATCGATCAGCGGGTAATCACCCGGCGCTGCTGCTGGGCCTGGCCGCGGCGGGCCGGCTGCGGCTCCGGCTGTCCGAATCCTCCGAACAGGCGCTCGAAGAAGTTCGGTCCGGACGAGCCAAAGCCGCTGTTGTCGCCGGCGACGTTGACGCCGGGAGGCAGGCTGCTGCTCGGCGGTCGCGAGTAGCTCGGCTGGGCGTGCGCCACCACCGTTTCGAGATCCTTGCCGCGGCTGTTCTTGAGCAGCGACAGCATGGTGGCGTCGCGGCCGTAGATGTCGCGGCGGATCTGCAGCTTGCCGGCGTCGTCCACGAACGCAGTCTGGTAGGTGATGTTGACCGGGATCGGCGTCGGGAATTTCAGGTCGACTTCACTCGAGCCGTACATGCTGCGGATCTTCTCCGGCGTGTAGCGCTGGTTCGGCTCGGTGATGTTGAGCAGCACCGAGGCGTATTGATCCGGATTCTGCACGCGCATGCAGCCGTGACTGAAGGCGCGCTCGTCCTTCGCGAACAGATATTTGTCCGGCGTGTCGTGCTGATAGACCAGGAACTTGTTCGGGAAGTTGAAGCGGATGCGGCCGAGCGCGTTGGCTTCGCCGGGCGGCTGCGAGATGTGGATGGTGCCGTCGCGGTTGCGCTCGAGCTTCAGGCCCATGCGCTGCAACACCGTCGGATCCTGCTGCAAGGCCGGCAGGTATTCGTTGTAGATGATCGACGGCGGCACGTTCCAGGTCGGGTTGACCGTGATGTACTTCATCGTCTCGGTTAAGAGCGGCGTGGCGTGCTGGCCGGGCTTGCCGGTCACGACGCGCGTGGTCCAGACCTGCGCGCCATTCTGCATCACCTTCAGCGTGTAGTCGGGGATGTTGAGGATCACATAGGCATTGCCGACATTGGCGGCGCCGAGCTGGCGCGGCAGCCAGCGCCAGCGCTCCATGTTGACGAGCACGGTGTCGATCTGGCGGTCGCGCTTCGGATTGTTCAGCGCCTTGACCGTGCGCTCGTCGAGCACGCCGGTCGGCTTCAGATCGACGCTGCTCTGGAATTTCTGCACCGCCCGCGCGACCGTTGCGTCATACTTCGTGCTGTCGGCATTCTCGGTGACGCCGAGCTTGTTGCGCAGCTCCGGCACGCGCGGATCGTCCATCTCGACCGCGGCCTGCTTCTTGCGCGCCGGCGCATATTTCAGCGCGGGGCCGTCGGCGATGGTGATGACGGGACCGTCGCCCTGGCCGCGCAGCTCGGCGAGCTTCTTCTTCAGCTCCTTGTAGAGCTTCTGCGGCGGGTTGTAGCCGTCGAGCGCGGCCGAGGCATCCTTGGCGGAGGTCACGTTCGCGAACACCTCCGTCGGATCGATCGGGTGCTCCGGATAGAGAATGTCGGCCGACACCTGCGACCAGTGCATGCGGCCGCTCTGGGCCTGCCGCGCATAGTCCAGCATGCTGGCCGCGAGCTTCAGGTCCGCATCCGCGAGCGCATCCGGCGTAGTGGCCGCGGCGAAATCCGGCACCGGATAGTCTGATGCATCGAGGCCGTCGGCGGCGGCGTCCTTCAGGCGGGCGATGACGCCCTTGCCGGCTTCGGTGAGCTTGCCGGCCTTGGTGAAGACAGGCGCGTAGTCGCGGGCCGAATAGAATTTCTCGGCGGCGGCGCGCTCATTCCTGCGGTCGAAGGTACGCAGCGTCTTGCTGGCGAGCAGTTCGCGCAGTTTGTCGGCGACCGGCTGATCCTCGGCGGCAACGTTGCTCGCGGCCTTGGCGGGTTCCGCAGCGGGAGCCGCGGCCGTTGCAGGTACGGTGGAGGGGGCTGCGGCTGTCGCGGGCGCGGGACTTGCCGAAGGCGCGGTTGCGGTTGCCGGGGCAGGCGTCGCGGCGGGCGCGACCGCGGTATCGGTCTTCGGCGCATCGGCGGGTTTCGTCGCCGGCGCGGTGACGACATCGGCAGGCTTCGGCTCGGCGGCCTTCGCCGTCGCGCTCGGTTCAGCGGGCTTGGCTTCAGCCGGCTGGGCGTCAGCAGCCGGCTTGGCGTCAGCGGGCTTGGCCTCGGTGGCCTGCGCGCTGCCGGGCTTCACATCGGCGGGCTTGGCTGCGTCAGGCAACGCGGCGGTGGTGTCGGTCTTGAAATCGCTTGCGGTAGGGGGCGGCACATTGGCCGGTTCGGGGCGCGGGATCGCGGCGTCGATTGCGAGTTCGGCAGCGCTGGAACGTGACGTGTCCTGTGCGAGCGCCGAGGTCGCGGACACCGTGAGGAAGCTCGCCGCGACGGCCATCAGAACGCGGTCAAATCCCCGACGGTTGTTCGAACAGTCACGCATCATCACACCCCCTGGGTGGAACCGGCCCGGACTTCTGGAACGGTTCAAATCAGTATTTGGTTTCAYAGTCTGCGCGGAAAGCGCCGGCTTGATCGATCGAYTCGCACGCCTGCACGCAACCAACGCAGACGATACATTTGCCCCTCTCGTGCAGCCAGCGCCATGCGGGGCAACTCACGACAAACTGACTCGAAGCAGCTGATTTCGTTCGAGCAGTGCGTTTTTGCCACGCGGCACWGCCTTTGTCTGTCACCGCSACGACACGGTTCAAAAGGTTCCCTGGTGTGGCTTTWKCGGCCGCRAGGCCTAGGTGGCGTCGCTCGTCCGCGCMCCGGCCGCGGCTTCGTCGAGCTTGCGATASAGGGTCGASCGGCCGATCTTGAGSCGCCGCGCRACCTCCGACATYTGGCCGCGRTAATGCGAAATCGCGAAGCGGATGATCTCGTTCTCGAGATCTTCCAGYGGGCGSACCTCGCCYGCGGCATTGAGCATCGAGAGGCCGCCSSCGGTSGGYAGGGCKGYTGYTRMCGGTAWTTCATTACCGGARATCATGGCGGGCGCGGTCGAGGGCGACACCACCAGCGGCTCGCCCKKCAAGGAYTTGCCCTCCGGCACCGGATGCGCCGTCRCCWGCGGGAAGTCGGCGAGCCCGAGCTGATCGCCGTCGCTCATCACCACGGCGCGATAGACCGTGTTCTCGAGCTGSCGGATRTTGCCCGGCCAATCGAGYTGCGCSAGATGCGCCATCGCYTCKCCGCTGATGCCGGTGATGTTGCGGTTYTCCTCGGCGCAGAACCGCGCCAGGAAATGCCGYARCAGATGCGGAATGTCYTCGCGYCGCTGCCGCAGCGCYGGRATGGTCAGCGGCAGCACRTGCAGACGATAGAAYAGRTCCTCGCGGAACTGGCCGSCYTTCACSAGRTCGAGCAGCTTGCGGTTGGTCGCCGAGATGATRCGGACATCGACCTTGACCGGCTTGCGSCCGCCGACCGCCTCGACGGTSCCCTCYTGCAGCGCGCGCAACAGCTTGACCTGCGTCGCCAGCGGCAATTCKCCGACCTCGTCGAGRAACAGCGTGCCGCCATGGGCCTCGACGAACTTGCCCTGRTGRCGCTCGGTGGCGCCGGTGAAGGCGCCCTTCTCGTGGCCGAACARGATCGATTCGACGAGATTGTCCGGGATCGCGCCGCAGTTCACCGCGACRAACGGCTTGGCCTTGCGYTCGCTGCTGCCRTGGATGGCGCGCGCGAACAGYTCCTTGCCGACGCCGGACTCRCCCTCGATCAGCACCGGGATSGTCGAGGAKGCGGCYTTTTGCGCRGTSCGCAGCACCCCGGCCATGGCCTCGCTGCGGGTGATGAYGTCGGMGAARGTCAGCCGGCCCTCRCGGCTGTGGCGGATSCGCTGCAATTCGCCCTTGAGCGCCGAKGCGTTGAGGRCGTTGCGCAGGGACACCTGYAGCCGCTCGAAGCCGACCGGCTTGACGACGAAGTCCTGGGCGCCGGCRCGCATCGCCGAGACCACRTTGTCGATSCCGCCATGCGCGGTCTGCACGATSACCGGGACGTTCAAACCAGCTTCACGAATTTTTGCGAGGACTCCGAGACCGTCGAGGCCCGGCATCACGAGGTCGAGCACGACGGCATCGATCGCCTGCGTCTCGGTTGCGGTCAGGGCCGCTATCGCCGCGTCGCCACTGTCCACGACGAGGGGCTCATAGCCGCACTTCTGCACCATGTTTTCAACCAAACGGCGCTGTACCGCGTCGTCATCGGCGATCAAAATGGTGGCAGCCATGGTTTTCCCCGCACGCTACGATTATTTGTCTCGAATCGGGGCAATGTCGCCGATGCCGATTAACGCACTCTTAAACCTTGCCATCCCGCCKTCATTCCGCAGCCGCCGYCCTTCCGACTGAAGTAAGGTTTCGAACMAGATGACCTCGCGCTCCAAATCYGCYCCGAACAARTCCGCTCTCAGCAAGGCCRSYCTCCGCAAGGARTCCGCGCTRCGCAAGACGGCCGCGCAACGCAAATCTTCAGGYRGCCCGGCGGCGAARAAGGCCGCCRGYAAGACMGGCAAGCTCCCGGAATGGAATCTGGCAGATCTCTACTCCGGGATCGACGCGCCRGAAGTCGCACGCGATTTGCAGAAAATGGACGCCGATTGCGTCGCGTTTGAGACCGACTACAAGGGCARRCTGGCCGAAAATACCGCTCGCGAYGGYGGCGGRAARTGGCTCGCCGARGCSRTCMGRCGCTACGAGGCGATCGACGAYCTGGCCGGCMGKCTCGGCTCCTAYGCCGGCCTCGTTCATGCCGGCGACAGCGTCGATCCCGCGATCTCGAAATTCTATGGCGAYGTCTCCGAGCGGCTGACGGCGGCGTCGGTGCACCTCTTGTTCTTCGCGCTGGAGCTCAACCGCGTCGACGACGACGTGATCGAGCGCGCGATGGCCGAACCCRCGCTCGGCCATTACCGGCCGTGGATCGAGGATCTGCGCAAGGACAAGCCGTACCAGCTCGAGGATCGCGTCGAGCAGYTGTTCCACGAAAAGGCGCAGAGCGGCTATGCCGCCTGGAACCGGCTGTTCGACCAGACCATCTCSGCCCTGCGCTTCARGGTCGYGGGCAAGGAGCTCGCGATCGAGCCGACSCTGAACCTGTTGCAGGACAAGGCGGGGGASAAGCGCAAGGCTGCGGCGCAGGCGCTSGCCAAGACCTTCAAGGACAATGAGCGCAGCTTYGCGCTGATCACCAACACGCTYGCCAAGGACAAGGARATCTCCGACCGCTGGCGCGGCTTCCAGGATGTYGCGGACTCCCGCCAYCTCAACAACCGGGTCGAGCGCGAGGTGGTCGATGCGCTGGTCGCCTCGGTGCGYGCMGCCTATCCSAARCTGTCGCACCGCTATTACGCGCTGAAGGCCGGCTGGTTCAAAAAGAAGAAGCTGCCGCATTGGGACCGCAACGCGCCGCTGCCGTTCGCGGCGACCGGCACGATCGACTGGCCCGAGGCGCGCAACATGGTGCTGTCGGCCTATCGCGGCTTCTCACCCCGGATGGCCGAGATCGCGGAGCGCTTCTTCGTCGATCGCTGGATCGACGCGCCGGTCCGTCCCGGCAAGGCGCCCGGCGCGTTTTCGCATCCGACCACGCCGTCGGCGCATCCCTATGTGCTGATGAACTACCAGGGCAAGCCGCGCGACGTGATGACGCTGGCGCACGAGCTCGGCCACGGCGTGCATCAGGTGCTGGCGGCGAAGAACGGCGCGTTGATGGCGCCGACGCCGCTGACGCTGGCCGAGACGGCGAGCGTGTTCGGGGAGATGCTGACCTTCCGCAAGCTGCTCGACGAGACGCGCGACCAGACGCAGCGCAAGGCGATGCTGGCGGCCAAGGTCGAGGACATGATCAACACCGTGGTGCGGCAGATCGCGTTCTATTCATTCGAGCGCGCGGTTCATACCGAGCGCAAGAACGGCGAGCTCACCGCCGAGCGGATCGGCGAGCTTTGGCTCAGCGTGCAGGGCGAGAGCCTGGGGCCGGCGATCGAGATCAAGCCGGGCTACGAGACGTTCTGGATGTATATCCCGCACTTCATCCACTCGCCGTTCTACGTCTACGCCTATGCGTTTGGCGACTGCCTGGTGAACTCGCTCTACGCGGTCTATGAGCACGCTTCGGAAGGATTCGCCGAGCGCTATCTCGACATGCTCGCGGCCGGCGGCACCAAGCACTATTCCGAGCTGCTGAAGCCGTTCGGGCTCGACGCCAAGGACCCGAAATTCTGGGACGGCGGCCTGTCCGTCATCGCCGGCATGATCGACGAGCTGGAGGAGATGGGCTGAGGCCCATCGGTATTCCGCGACAGCACGGCCGGGCCGGTGGACGCGCGGTCCAGATCAGGTTTCGTTCGGCTTTTTTGCGCCGGACGGCATGATCGTTCCATGACACCCGCGTTCGGGAGGTCGATCCTGCCCCGGCGCGGTGCGCCTGCGTCGTCGGACCGCTGCATCGGGGACAATTGATGCGCCGGATCACCCGATCGGGACCGCGCCGTTGCCCTGCCAACCCGTTTGCGGTAATGGCTCGCGGAACGCGAATTTCTGACTGGGGACAGCGATGGCAGACCATAGCGAAGTGGCCTACACGACCGCCGACGGCAACGATTACGTGGCGCACGAGCAGACCTATGAAGGGTTTATCAAGCTCGTCAAATACGGCAGCATCGCCGTTGCCATCATCCTCATCCTGATGGCCTACTTCCTGGTCTGATCCCCTAGAGGTCGGCTTGCCGCATCGCCGTCCTGCGGCGGTGTGGAATTCCTGTCGAACCCGGCTGCAAAAACCGGGGTATCCAATCTGGCGAAAATAACGCTAGTTTGAAGACGCGTGCGCCGCTCGCGCCGCCGGAGGGCCCATGAAGATTGCCGTAGCGAAGGAAATCGATCCGTCGGAGCCGCGGGTTGCGGCCTCGCCGGACACCGTGAAGAAGTTCAAGGCGCTGGGCGCCGAGGTCGCGGTCGAGCCGGGGGCGGGGATCAAGTCGGGGCTGCCCGATTCGGAGTTCACGGCCGTGGGCGCCACCGTCAGCGCCGATGCGCTGAAGGACGCCGACATCATCATCAAGGTGAAGCGGCCGGAAGCCACCGAGCTGTCGCAGTACAAGCGCGGCGCGCTGGTGATCGCGATCATGGATCCCTACGGCAACGAGGCGGCGCTGAAGGCGATGGCCGATGCCGGGGTGTCGGCGTTCGCGATGGARYTGATGCCGCGCATCACCCGCGCCCAGGTGATGGACGTGCTGTCGTCGCAGGCCAACCTGGCCGGCTAYCGGGCCGTGATCGAGGGCGCCGAGGCGTTCGGCCGCGCCTTCCCGATGATGATGACCGCGGCGGGCACCGTTCCGGCTGCGAAAGTGTTCGTGATGGGCGTCGGCGTCGCCGGKTTGCAGGCGATCGCGACSGCGCGGCGGCTCGGCGCGGTGGTGACCGCGACGGACGTSCGSCCSGCGACCAAGGAGCAGGTGGAGAGCCTCGGCGCCAAATTCCTCGCCGTCGAGGACGAGGAGTTCAAGAACGCGCAGACCGCCGGYGGCTACGCCAAGGAGATGTCCAAGGAGTACCAGGCCAAGCAGGCCGCGCTGACCGCCGAGCACATCAARAAGCAGGACATCGTGATCACCACCGCGCTGATCCCGGGCCGTCCGGCGCCGAAGCTGGTCTCGGGCGAGATGGTGAAGTCGATGAAGCCCGGCTCGGTGCTGGTCGATCTCGCGGTCGAGCGCGGCGGCAATGTCGAGGGCGCSAAGSCSGGCGAGGTGGTCGAGACCGACGGCATCAAGATCGTCGGCTACACCAATGTCGCCGGCCGGGTCGCGGCCTCGGCCTCCAGCCTCTACGCGCGCAACCTGTTCTCGTTCATCGAGACCATGGTCGACAAGGCCAGCAAGGCGCTCGCGGTCAAYTGGGACGACGAGCTGGTGAAGGCCACCGCGCTGACCAAGGACGGCGCCGTCATCCATCCCAACTTCCAGCCGAAGTAAGGAGCCAAGCCATGGAGCATCTCGCGCAGGCCGTCGATCCCTTTGTGTTCCGGCTGTCGATCTTCGTGCTCGCCGTGTTCGTCGGCTATTTCGTGGTGTGGTCGGTGACRCCYGCGCTGCACACGCCGCTGATGAGCGTGACCAACGCGATCTCCTCGGTGATCGTGGTCGGYGCGCTGCTCGCGGTCGGSGTCGGCATGGTGTCGAGCGGCTCGGGCTGGGCCCGCGGCTTCGGCTTCGTGGCGCTGATCTTCGCCTGCGTGAACATCTTCGGCGGCTTCCTGGTCACCCAGCGCATGCTGGCGATGTACAAGAAGAAAGCCAAGTAACGGCAACCACCTCGGGGTGAGTCAAGAATTTGGGGGGACCTGAGATGAGCGCCAATCTCTCTGCACTGTTGTATCTCGTGGCGGGGGTGCTGTTCATCCTGTCGCTGCGCGGGCTGTCGAGCCCGGCGTCGTCGCGCCAGGGCAACATGTTCGGCATGATCGGCATGGCGATCGCGGTCGGCACSACGCTTGCGGCCCATCCGCCGGCCGACGGCGTGGCCTGGCTGCTGGTGATCCTCGCGGTCGCGATCGGCGGCGGCATCGGTGCGGTGATCGCCCGCCGGGTGCCGATGACCTCGATGCCGGAGCTCGTCGCCGCGTTCCACTCGCTGGTCGGCATGGCCGCGGTGCTGGTCGCCGCCGGTGCGTTCTATGCGCCCGAGGCGTTCGACATCGGCACATCAGGCAACATCCATCCGCAGAGCCTGGTCGAGATGTCGCTCGGGGTTGCGATCGGCGCGTTGACCTTCACCGGCTCGGTGATMGCGTTCCTGAAGCTGTCGGCCAGGATGAGCGGTGCRCCGATCATCCTGCCGTTCCGCCACGTCATCAACATCGTGCTGGCGCTGGCGCTGGTGTTCTTCATCGTCGGTCTCGTGCTGTCGGGCAGCGCGTTCGACTTCTGGATGATCGTGATCCTGGCGCTGGCGCTCGGCGTCTTGATGATCATCCCGATCGGCGGCGCCGACATGCCGGTCGTGATCTCGATGCTGAACTCGTACTCCGGTTGGGCCGCGGCCGGCATCGGCTTCACGCTCGGCAACTCGGCGCTGATCATCACCGGCGCGCTGGTCGGMTCRWSSGGCGCGATCCTGTCCTACATCATGTGCCACGCGATGAACCGCTCGTTCATCTCGGTGATCCTCGGCGGCTTCGGCGGCGAGACCGCGGCSGCCGGCGGCGGCTCSGGCGAGCAGAAGCCSGCMAARCTCGGCTCGGCCGACGACGCCGCCTTCATCATGAAGAACGCCTCCAAGGTSATCATCGTGCCSGGCTACGGCATGGCGGTGGCGCAGGCCCAGCACGCGCTGCGCGAGATGGCCGACCTKYTGAAGAAGGAAGGCGTCGAGGTGAAGTACGCCATCCACCCGGTGGCGGGCCGCATGCCCGGCCACATGAACGTGCTGCTGGCCGAGGCCAACGTGCCCTATGACGAGGTGTTCGAGCTCGAGGACATCAAYTCGGAGTTCGCGCAGGCCGACATCGCGTTCGTGATCGGCGCCAACGACGTCACCAACCCGGCGGCCGAAGAGGACAAGACCTCGCCGATCTACGGCATGCCGGTGYTGCAGGTGTGGAAGGCCGGCACCGTGATGTTCATCAAGCGCTCGCTGGCSTCGGGCTATGCSGGCATCGACAAYCCGCTGTTCTAYCGCGACAACACCATGATGCTGCTCGGCGACGCCAAGAAGGTCACCGAGAACATCGTCAAGGCGATGTAGGACCGATCGCGATGGCGCTGAACCGGGAGTGGCATCGCGCGCATCGCATGCCGCCCCGGGCGACGCGCGAACAGCGGATCGAGTGGCATGTCGCGCATGTGGCGGCCTGCGCCTGCCGTCCGGTTCCTGACAGCATCAAGGCTGACGTCGAGAAGCGGCGGAAGCTCCGCGGCAAAAAATAGCCGCGGTCACTGGTGATGACGCTGGCTCTCGCAATCCTGAAATGGCTCCTGGTCGCGGCAGTGGTCGTCTATCTGGGCGGGCTCGCGGTGCTGTACCTCAAGCAGCGTGACTTGCTGTTTCCGGCGCCGCCGGTCGGACGGACGGCACCGGCGGCCGCCGGTCTTCCGGACGCGGAGGAGCATGTCCTGACCACCGCCGACGGCGAGAAGGTCATCGTCTGGCACGTGCCGGCGAAGCCGGGCCGGCCGGTCGTGCTGTTCTTTCCCGGCAATGGCGATTTCCTTGCCGGCCGCGTGGCGCGCTTCAAGGCCATCACGGCCGACGGCACCGGGCTGGTGGCGCTGTCCTATCGCGGCTATGCCGGCTCGAGCGGATCTCCGAGCGAGCAGGGACTGCTCCAGGACGTCGCGGCGGCTTACGCCTTCGCCACCGCGCGCTACCGTGCCGAGCAGATCGTGGCCTGGGGATTCTCGCTCGGCACCGGCGTTGCGGTGGCGCTCGCCGCCGGGCATCCGGTCGGCAGGCTGATCCTGGAGGCGCCTTACACGTCGACGGTCGACGTCGCGGGCGCGCTGTTCTGGTATGTGCCGGTCAGCCTGCTGATGCGGGACCAATTCCATTCCGACCGGCGGATCACCGGCGTCAAGGCGCCGCTCCTGATCATGCATGGCACCGCCGATCCGGTGATCCCGATCCGTTTCGGCGAGCGCCTGTTCGGCCTCGCCCATGAGCCCAAGCAATTCGTGCGCCTGCCCGGTGGCGGGCATGACAATCTCGACGATTTCGGTGCGATGGCGATCGCAAGGCGGTTTATCGACGCCGCGGGAGGCTGACGGCGGCGATTGTCTGTCGCATACTCGCGCCAGTCGAATTGAGAGGTCGGACAATATGAGCGCACACGGACCGATGCCACGGTCGGCTTGGCTGTATCCCATTCTGGCGGTGTTGTTGTTCGCCGCGGTCTCGGCCTCAGGTTACGTCTTCGCGCCATCGGCGGGAGGCTGGCTGTTCGCGGCCGTGTTGCTCGTCATCCTGTTCGGCACCGTATTCGCGGCGGTCCACCACGCCGAAATGATCGCCGAGCGGATTGGCGAGCCATTCGGCACGCTGCTGCTGACGCTCGCGGTCACGATCATCGAGGTGGCGCTGATCGCGACCATCATGCTGGGCGACACCCCGGCGCCGACGCTGGCGCGCGACACCGTGTTCGCGGTGGTGATGATCGTCTGCAACGGCCTGGTCGGGCTCTGCATCTTCATTGGCGGCATCCGCTACCGCGAGCAGGATTTCCAGATCACCGGTGCCAACCTCTATCTCAGCGTGCTGTTCGTGCTCGCGACCATCACGCTGGACATGCCGAATTTCACCCTCACCGCGCCGGGACCGATGTATTCCACCGCCCAGCTCGCGGTAATCAGCGTCGTGACGCTGCTGCTCTATGCGGTGTTCCTGTACACCCAGACCATCCGCCACCGCGATTACTTCGTCAGCGGCGCCAATGAGGCGGCGGCGCATGGCGAGGTGATGTCGGACCGCGAGACGGCGATCAGCGTTGCCCTGCTGCTGGTGTCGCTGCTGGCGGTGGTGCTGCTGGCCAAGAAATTCTCGCTGGTGGTCGATGTCGTCACGGTCAAGATCGGCGCGCCGCCGGCCTTTGCCGGCCTGGTGGTGGCGGCCCTGATCCTGTTGCCGGAAAGCGTTGCCGCGGTATCGGCCGCGCGCAAGAACGACCTGCAGAAGAGCATCAACCTTGCGCTCGGCTCCTCGATCGCGACCATCGGGCTCACGGTTCCCGCCGTTGCCGTGGCCGCCTATGCGCTCGACAAGGAACTGGTGCTCGGCCTCAGCAACCAGCATATGCTGATCCTGCTGCTGACCTTCATGGTCAGCATGCTCACCTTCGGAACCGGTCGCACCAACATCCTGTTCGGGCTCGTTCACATGGTGGTGTTCGCGGTGTTCGTGTTCATGGTGTTCGTGCCGTAGCGCRYGATCCGYTCAAACAAGAAACTTGGAGACGTGACGATGCTCAGCGCCAAATCGGATGTTCAGGTCGATACCGCCGAGGTCCGTGTGACCGAGTGGCGGCTCGCGCCGGGCAGCGCAACCGGTCCGCATACCCAYGAGATGGACTATGTCATCGTTCCGATCACSGCCGGCGAGATGACSATCGTGGCGCCGAAYGGCGAGCGTTCCAAGGCSCAGCTYGGGGCCGGCAAGTCGTATTTCCGCAARGCCGGGGTCCARCACGAYGTSCTSAACGAGACCGCCAGCGAGATCGTGTTCCTCGAGGTCGAACTCAAGCCCTGASGCGGRCYGGAACTCTGCAAAGTTCGAATGGCAGCTCCGAGCACGCGCCGYTGTGGAAATTCATAAGCCRTTAACGTCTGCACGATGATCTAAAAGCCGGACGCGGCCTTGCGCAGGGGACGCCTCCGGCTGAAACCAAAGTGACACCAAAGGTGACGTCGGAACGGGGGTTTGCCACCGATCCGACGCAGTTGATCCCTGAATGTGCCTCAAAGTTCCAGCATGAAATAAAGGGGCGGGGAGTGGCAGGTCATGCTGAGTTACCTGAAGAAATTTGTGATGGACATCTTGCCCTCGGTGGCGGCGACCATCATCGGGGCATACATCGTCAATCACTACATCGTGGCCAGGCCGGAAGCGCCGGCCACCGCTGCCGTGACCGCCGCCAAGACCGTTGAGAAGCCCGCCGAAAAGCCCACCGTCGTCAGCAGCCTCCCCGAAGCCGGCGTGAAGGCCAAGGGCATGTCCGAGCGCACGCTGATCGAGCGGTCGGCATCCGAGAAGGCCACCGTCACCGAGAAGCCCGCCGAGAAATCAGCCGACCTCAAGGCTGACGCACCCGCCGAGACGGCCAGCATCCCCGCTGATTCGCGTCATCACCAGGCGGCGCCGAAGGCGGTCGCGAAGGTGACGCCTGCGGCCGCACCGCAGCCTGTCGAGGCCGCAGTCGCGCCGGAGGAGAATCGCGACGCCAACGATCTCGCGCGTGCCGCCATCGAACGGCTGCGCAAGGAGCGTCCGCAAGAGGCTGCGCGTTCCCAGGATGCCGCGCGCTCCCAGGACGCTACGCGCTCCCAGGACGCACAGCGCACCGATCTCGCCCGTCTGCCCGAGGCGCAGCGTCCGCCGGCCACGTCGGCGATCCGGCCGCTGCCGCCCCCGATCATGGTGTCGAACCCGTCGGGTGAGAACGTCGATCAGTCCTCGCAGTCGCGGCCGCCCTACGCCGCCGACGCTCAGGCCAACGCCCAGGATTCGAATCGGTTGACGCCGCCGGCCGACATCCCGGTTCCGGTGTTGCAGGCCCCGCTCGATCTGCGCGCCGACGCCGTCATGCCGGTGCCCAAGAGCGAGCGCTCGTCGGTGACCGACGACATGTTCTCCGGCATGAAGTCGATGTTCCACGCCGTCCTGCCGAAATAATCCGAACCATCAGATCATGTTGAGCATGATCTGTTCGGAAAGCCGGTTTCCATCTTTCCGGATCGTGCTCTAGCCGCCGGTGCGGGCCAGCCCGTTGCGCGCGTTCCCGTCATTCGGCCGCAGCGCGAGCGCGCGACTGTAGGACGCCGCCGCCTTGGCTTTGTCGCCGAGCCGCTCGTAGGCCTGACCCCGCGCGGTCCACGCCGCAACGTTGTTGGGATCGGCCTGCACGGCTTCATCGAGGTCGGTGGCGGCTTCCTTGCCCCTGTCGAGTGCCAGGTAGCTCGTGGCGCGGCCGACCAGCGGCTCGGCCTTCTGGGGCGCCAGCCTGCTCGCCGCCGTGAAATCGTCGATCGCCTGCTGATGCTGGCCGCGGCCCTGATAGATCAGGGCACGGCCATACAGCGCCTGGATGTTGTAGGGATCGGCCGTCAGCGCCTGCTCGAACTCCGTCATCGCCTCATCGAGCTTGCCGGAATGCGCCAGCACCTGGCCACGCGTGACATGGTCCTTGGCGGTGCTGACGTCCTGCGGGGTGACCGCATCGGCGGCCGGCTTATCGGGGGTGGCAGCGGGCTTCGGCTTGTCGTCTGAGCCCCACGATCCCAGGTCGAAGGAGCAGCCCCCGAGCGGCAGACCGAGAACCACCGCGATGACGACGAGTTGCGCCGCGCGATGGCGTTGCGCTGATTTTTGGACGAGGGCGCGGGGGGCCGGAGCCTCCGTCATGCAAAATGCTCCAGCCGGTGATCTTGCATGGGTACCCCGGAACGCGGCCTGCTTCAAAACGACAACGCGGGCCCGGGGCCCGCGCTGTTAGGTATTCAGATCGGCAAAACGGTTCAGCGAGGGCCGCGACCAGCGCCTGCACCACCGGGACGGCCACCGCGATCGCCACCCGCACCAGCACCGAACACCGGCTTCGGCTTCATCGGCAGCAGGCCTTCGCGCTGCAGCTTCTTGCGCGCCAGCTTGCGCGCGCGGCGCACGGCTTCGGCCTTTTCGCGGGCCTTCTTCTCGGAGGGCTTTTCGTAGTGACCGCGGAGCTTCATCTCGCGGAAAATGCCCTCGCGCTGCATCTTCTTCTTCAGCGCCTTCAGGGCTTGGTCGACATTGTTATCGCGGACGAGAACCTGCACGCGGCATCCTCTTTTGAATTGATCGGTTCGGAATTCTGGCGAGGTGAAGGGGCGGCAAAGGCCTGCCTCTAAACCCTAGGCGCGCGCATGTATCAGACAAACGCGCAGATGTCCACCGGTCGAGTGACTTTCGGGCCTAGTAAAGCCACGAAATGCGGCGAAAATGCCTTTGTGCAGCCCTGATTTGGGTGGTTTGGCGCCAGGATCGAGGCCGCTCCCAGAGTTTTTGATAACTCCGGACATTGGAAATAGGGGAGATGCCACATGGATATGAAGAAATACGCTGCCGAACTGATCGGTACGTTCTGGCTCACATTCGCTGGCTGCGGCAGCGCTGTCATCGCGGCCGGCTTTCCGCAGGTCGGAATCGGCCTCGTCGGCGTGTCACTGGCGTTCGGGTTGAGCGTCGTCACCATGGCCTATGCCATCGGCCATATCTCGGGATGTCACCTCAATCCGGCCGTGACGGTCGGGCTCGCCGCGGGCGGGCGTTTTCCGGGCGGCCAGGTGCTGCCCTACATCATCGCGCAGGTCGCCGGCGCGATCATCGCGGCCTGGCTGCTCTATGTGATCGCCAGCGGCGCACCCGGCTTCGATGTCAGCAAGGGCTTCGCCTCCAACGGCTATGATGCGCATTCGCCGGGCCAGTACAGCATGGTGGTGTGCTTCATCACCGAAGTGGTGATGACCATGATGTTCCTGTTCATCATCATGGGATCGACCCATGGCAAGGCGCCGGCCGGCTTCGCGCCACTCGCGATCGGGCTCGCGCTGGTGATGATCCATCTCGTCAGCATTCCCGTCACCAACACCTCGGTGAACCCGGCGCGCAGCACCGGACCGGCGTTGTTCGTGGGCGGCTGGGCGCTGGGGCAGCTCTGGCTGTTCTGGGTTGCGCCCCTGATCGGCGGCGCGCTCGGCGGCGTGATCTATCGCTGGCTCAGCGACGAGCCCACCGGCATCGTCGCCGGCGTGAAGACGGCCTGATCGGCGAATGGGATCGTGCTCGCACGATCCCATTTCCATCGATCAAGCGAAGGCGGCTGCCGGTTGGAGCTACGGCTTGCGGGGCGGCGTCACCTCGGTGACGTGGCCCATCTTGCGGCCGGGACGCGGCGTGCCCTTGCCGTACAGATGCACGGTGGCGCCGGGAACGGCGAGCCACTGCTCGTAGCTCAGGATGTCGTCGCCAATCAGGTTGGTCATGGTGACCTCACCGTGGCGCACCGGCTTGCCGAGCGGCCAGCCGGCGATCGCGCGGATGTGCTGTTCGAACTGCGAGATCGAGGCGCCGTCGAGCGTCCAGTGACCGGAATTGTGCACGCGTGGTGCGATCTCGTTGACCAGCACCGTCGCGGTGCCGTTGCCGGGCACCACGAACATCTCGACCCCGAGCACGCCGACATAGTCGAGCGCCGCGGCGATCTTCTCGGCGATTGCCCGGGCCTGCGCGGCGAGCTCGTCGGGAATCGCAGCCGGTGCGCGGGAAATCTTCAATATGTGATCGCGGTGCTCGTTCTCGGTGACGTCGAAGCATTCGACCTCGCCCGACGCCGAGCGTGCCGCGATCACCGAGATTTCGCGCTCGAACGGCACGAAGGCCTCGAGGATGGCCGACTTGGTGCCGAGATCGTCCCAGACCTGGTCGAGGTCGTCGCCGGCGCGGATGATGGCCTGGCCCTTGCCATCATAACCGAAGCGGCGGGTCTTGATGACGGCAGGCAGGCCGATCCGTTCGATCGCGCTGCGTAGCGTGGCGACCGAGGAGACGTCGGCATAGGCGGCGGTGCCGATGCCGAGCTTGCTGACGAAATCCTTCTCGATCAGCCGGTCCTGCGTGGTCTCGAGGATCTTGTAGGCGGGCAGCACCGGGCGGCGTGCGGCCAGCACCATGGCAGTCGCGGCCGGCACGTTCTCGAACTCGTAGGTGACGACGTCGACGTCGTTGGCGAACAGTTCGAGCGCCTCGACATCGGCATATTCGGCGCAGGTCGCGTGCTGCACCACGTCGAAGGCCGGCGAATCCGGATCCGGTGAGAACACCTCGCAGCGCAGCCCAAGGCGCGCCGCGGCCATCGCCAGCATCCGGCCCAATTGGCCGCCGCCGAGGATTCCAATGGTGTCGCCCGGCTTCAGCTTCACTGGATGGGAAGCCGTCACGCCGAGCCCTCCGGTTGGTCCTTGACCGCGTCGGTCTGCTGCTTTCGCCAGGCCGCAAGCCGGGCCGACAAAGCGGGATCGTTCAGCGCGAGCACGCTCGCCGCGAGCAATGCGGCATTGATCGCGCCGGCTTTGCCGATCGCCAGCGTCCCGACCGGGATGCCGGCCGGCATCTGCACGATCGAATAGAGCGAATCGACGCCGGACAGCGCCTTGGATTCGACGGGAACYCCGARCACCGGAAGCTCYGTCAGCGCRGCRGTCATGCCCGGCAGGTGCGCGGCACCACCGGCRCCGGCAAYGATCACCTTGTGGCCGGCSGCCTTGGCGCCCTTGGCAAAGGCATAGAGCCGATCSGGGGTGCGGTGGGCCGAAACAATGCGCGTWTCGCAGGCAATACCGAGCGCGGCCAGCGTSTCGGCGGCGTGGCGCATGGTTTCCCAGTCGGACTGGCTTCCCATGATGATGGCGATCGGAGCGGTCATCTCTTCAATTCTGTGCAGGAATMCAAAAGCATAGGCCGATTATAGGGGCGGCCCGGGCGGCATCCAAGGCGTGGCAAGGGAGTTAGAATGCACTATCCTGTCTTGGTGAATCCCGGCAAGCCTTCATAAGCAGGCCTCAACAAGGATGCGCATGAAGAAGAAGACGACCGCGGCCGCGTCCGGGGCCGCAAAACGACGGAAAGGCGCAGCTCCCGTGCGCAAATCCGCACCCGGCAAGACTGGAACCAAGCAGACTGGAACCAAGCAGGCCGGAACCAAGCGGACTGGAACCAAGGCGGCTGGAGCGGAAGCTACCACGCGAGGTGCGGTCGCATCCGGCGACAAATCCACGATCCGCCGTCTGCGGGCGCAACTGGTGCGGGCCCAGGCCCGGATCGAGGAACTGCAAGCCTCCGCCGAGACCGACTTCCTGCTCGGCATCCTGAACCGCCGCGGTTTCGAGCGCGAGCTCATCCGCTCGCTCTCCTTCATCAAGCGCTATCAGGCCTCCGGCGCGCTGATCGTGCTCGACGTCGACCGCCTCAAGCCGATCAACGATGCGTTCGGACACGCAGCCGGTGACGCGGTGCTGAAGACGATCGTCGCAGCGATATCGGACCAGGTGCGCGCCTCCGATGTGATCGGCCGGCTCGGCGGTGACGAGTTCGCCGTGCTGCTGTGGAATCTCAGCGAGATCGATGCCCGCGCCAAGGCCGCCGCGCTGGAACAGGCGATCGATCAACTCGCCTTCGTATTCCGTGGCAACCGTGTCACCGCTGGCGCCTCCGCGGGCGTCGCGATCATCACCGCACATTCCGATATCGACCGCGTCCTCGATGAGGCCGACCGTGCGATGTATGTACGCAAGGCACAGCGGCGCCACGAACCTGGCGATCAATCCCAAGGCTAAAGCGCGCTCAGATCCTCCGGCACGTTGCCGTAGGCCCGCAGCAGCTTGGCGTCGCCGAATTCGCCGATCGCGGGGTCGCCGGTGCGGCTGAATGCGACGGCGCCGATGCTGCCGGGCATCCGCGACATCGTCTCGGCGCGGCGCAGCGCAATCGCCGAACTCTGGCATTCCTCGGCGTTGCCGGCGACCGGGGTGCCGTCGTCGTCCTGCATGAAAGGCAACGCGACGTAATAGGTGACATCGGCCATCGCTGTGCTCCCTGAGAAATCAGGCGGCGTCGCTCGCCGGCTGGGTCCGCGCCGGCACGCAGCCGGCGGTGATCGCGGCCTGCAATTCCTCCAGTTCGGCTTCGAGATATTCGTTGGCCATGATCAGGGCCTTGATGGTGCTACGCAGGTTGCCGTCGCACATCGCGATCGCCTGGTCGCAGGCCTTCTCGTAGCGGCTGTTGTCGGGCGGAGAAGGCGGAGCAGACATGGCGGGTTCCCTCTGATGGCTGGCGGCTGGATTAGTATGTTCTTATTTTGTTCCTTTGGAGTCAAGCGTCGAAAGCCGCGCGCGCGTCCATTGCCGCGAACGTGAAGCCGGCGTGGCGCTGTGGATGATGGGGAAAACCCCGGCCGACGTTGAACCGGCGGGTCGCCGAACCCAACAGGCGTGCGTCAGGCGATGATGTCGGGCGTGATCTGGTCTTCGATGAAGGCGATGCGATCGCGCAATTGCAGCTTCCGCTTCTTTAGGCGTTGCAGCATCAGGAGATCCGGCGCCGGCGACTGATGCAGCGCGTCGATCGCGGCATCGAGGTCGCGGTGCTCTTGTTGCAGACGCGCAAGCTCGGCAAGGAGTTCGCGCTCATCCTGATCGTTCATGGTTGTGTRTTRACYGGTAAGCACGAYGAGGTTGTTGCGGCCGAAGCAGCGGTTCGCCGGAATATCGTCCCTGKGCGCGCGCCGCGCAAGCCGRACTGGTTCCATAATCACATTTGGTTACAGATAAACCGAAATGCGTGCGTGCGGCATATCGCGTCCCCTATCGACAGCACCGCSCACTTGTGTACACTTATTGGTCCGGATCGAACCTGAGGTTTAACGCACCGAGGAGTGTTCGCAATGGCAATACAGGCCCATCTCRTTGAGYTGGAGCGTAAGCACAAAATACTCGAGAACGAACTGCACGAAGCGCTCGTTCACCCCTCCGTAGACGACCTGCATATTTGCGAGCTGAAGCGCCGCAAACTAATGGTCAAGGACCAGATCGAGCGGTTGAAGCTTTCCGCCGACGACACGGTCCACTAAGTCAGCCCCCCGCAAACTAGCGAATAGATTGGCCTTTCGCCGAGGGATGAACGCCGAAGCGCGCATCCCTCGGGGGCTATGCTGCATTTGCTCAGAGCCCCGCCAGATCGCCGACATGGTCGGCGACCGCGAGCGATGACGTCAGTCCGGGCGATTCGATCCCGAACAGGTTGATCAGGCCGGCGACGCCGTGGTCGGCCGGTCCCTGGATCAGGAAATCCTGGGTCGCGACCGCCGGCGGCACGATCTTGGGCCGGATTCCCGAATAGCTCGGCATCAGCGCGCCGTCCGGCAGGGTCGGCCAGTATCTCCGGATCGCCGGATAGAACCGCTCGGCCCGATCCGGATCGACGGCATAGTCGATGTGATCGATCCATTCGACGTCGGGACCGAACCTTGCCTGGCCGGCCATGTCGAGCGTCAGGTGCACGCCGAGCCCGCCCGGTTCCGGCACCGGATAGATCAGCCGCGAGAAGGGGGCTCGGGCGCTGCAACTGAAGTAGTTGCCTTTGGCCAGATAGGCCGTCGGTATCAGTTCGATCGGCATGCCTTCGATACCGCGCGCGACCGCGGTTGCACCCAGGCCCGCGGCATTGATCAGGAGATCGCAGGCGAGCGTCATCGGCGCCGCGCCGCCGGCCTCGACCTCGAACCCGTTTGCCGTGGCCCTGGCGTGGAGCAGCGGCGTATGGAAGGCGAATGCCGCGCCGGCCGCCTCGGCGTCGCCGCGCAGCGCCAGCATGTAGGCATGGCTGTCGATGATCCCGGTGGAGGGTGATAGCAGCGCCGCGTCGCAGTTCAGCGCCGGCTCCAGCGCGCGGGCTGCGTCGCCGGACAATACTTGCATGTCGTCGACGCCGTTGGCGGCGGCATGGGCCCGGATCGACTGTAGTTTCTCGGTCTCCGCGGGCGTGGTCGCGACGATCAGCTTGCCGCAATTCTTGTGCGGGACGCCGTGTTCGGCGCAGTAGCGGTAGAGCGCCCGCTTGCCGCTGACGCACATCCGCGCCATCAGGCTGCCGGCCTTGTAATAGATCCCGGCGTGGATCACCTCGCTGTTGCGCGACGAGGTCACGGTGCCGATCCCTTCGGCCTCCTCGATCACAATGACTTCGCGGCCGGCCTGTGCCAGCCGGCGCGCCACCGCGAGGCCGATCACCCCCGCACCGACGACCACGCAATCAACCTTGTCCATCTCGTCCTTCAGGTCCTGAAATTTCGCGCGGCCACCGGCTCGCCGTCGTGCGCCAGCATCGTTCTGCCGATCCGTTCGTTTTGGGCAAGTGGTTGGGCCATCTCAATTAGTCGGGGAGCCATGTCCTGTTAGCGGAGCATTAATCATGTCAGGGCAATTGCCGTAAATTGAGTCACATTTTCAGGTTGCGTTGGTGCCTGTTTACCCGATCCAAACCGCAGGAGCCGGACACTCGCCCCCGAAATCCGCGGGTGATTGATGGCTGGCAGAAAGTGGCAGGCGGGCGGGAAGAATTCGATTCCGGCAAGGGTCGTCGTTTGCCTGGTTGCCGCTGTTGCGCCTGTCGCCACGGCCCGGGCCGCCTCCAATGCGTTCGCACCGTCGAGCTATCTCGGTGACCTCGATCCCGGCGTGGTCTGGGAGCTGTTGATCGGCAGCGTGGTGGTTGCCTCGTTCCTCGGCGCGATCGGGCTCTGGATCCTCTCGGCACTGCGCAAGGCCCGACGCGCCCAATTGCGGCGCAACGCCTTCGTCTCCTCGGCCCTCAATCATCTGAACCAGGGCGTGGTGATGACCGATGTGCGCGAGCGCATCGTATTTTGCAACGACCGCTATCTCGAGATCTACGGCCTGTCGCGCGCCGATATCAGGCGCAACATGACCGGCACCGAATTGCTGGAGCTGCGCCGCGACCGCGGTGTGCTCGACGTCAGCGCCGAGGATTTCTTTGCCAGGGCGGCGGCACCGGACGGGCTGGTCACGGAACTGCCGGGCGGCAGGTCGGTGCTGGTGAGATATTTTCCGCTGCCGAACGGCGGCTCGGTCGCGACCCATCTCGATTGCACCGACCAGCGCAAGCTGTCGCGCAAGCTCGCCTCGACCACGCAATTCCTGGAATCGGTGCTCGACAACGTTCCGGTCTGCGTTGCGGCCAAGAACATCGAGGACGGCCGCTACATCTTCGCCAACCGCGCATTCGAGCGGTTCTCCCGTTTCTCGCGCGACCACATCGTGGGCAAGCGTGCCGACGAGATCTTCCGACCCGAGACCGCGACCAGCATCGAGGCCGCCGACCGTGCGGCGCTGAATGCGCCGGAAGGCTATCATCGCAGCGAATTCGTGGTCGAACGCGGCTCGCAGAAGCGCGTCCTCGCGTCGAATCGGGTCGTTGCCCGCAACGAGACCGGCAAGCCGGAATTCCTGATCGCGCTGTTCGACGACGTCACCGACCGCCGCTCGCTGTCGCGCGAACTGGAGAACAGCAAGAAATTCCTCGAGCTCGTGGTCGACAACATCCCGGTCTCGCTGATCGTGCAGCGTGTCAGCGACGGCCGCTATCTGCTGGCCAACCGCAGCGCCGAGACGATCCTCAACCGCCGCCGCGAGGATGCCGCTGGCCTGACCGCCGCCGACATTTTCAACCAGCGCGAAGCCAAACTGATCATCGCCCGCGATGAGGCTGCGATCCGCAAGCGCAGCATGATCGCGGAGGAGCACCCGATCTCGACCAAGGATGGCCTGCGGCTGTTCCTGACCCGCCGCATGACCGTGCTCGACGACGCCGGCGAGCCGCAATACCTGATCAAGACCCATGAGGACGTCACCGACCGGCGCCAGACCGAGTCGCGGATGGCGCACATGGCCTATCATGACGGCCTGACCGACCTGCCGAACCGCGCTGCTTTCCTCCAGGCGCTGACCCAGATGATCGAAGCCTGCGCCGGCACCGACGAGGAGTTCGCCGTGCTCTGCGTCGACCTCGACGGGTTGAAGGAGATCAACGACGTCTATGGTCATGCGACCGGCGACAAGGTGTTGATCGAGGTCGCGCAGCGGCTGCAAGGTGCGGCGCGCGGTGGCGTGGTGGCGCGGCTGTCGGGCGACGAATTCGGCCTCATCATCGACGGCAAGCAGCCCGCCGCGGGCATCGCACTGGCCGAACAGGCGGCCGAGGCGCTCGGGCAGGACTTCGCGATCGACGGCAAGTCGGTGCGGACCGGCCTGACCACCGGCATCGCGGTGTTCCCGCACAACGGCTCCGACGCGGCCTCGCTGCTGGCCAATTCCGGCGCGGCGCTGTTCCGCGCCAAGGCGAAGTCGCGCGGTACGATCTCGCTGTTCGAGCCGGACATGGACCAGCAGATCCGCGATCGCCGCGTGCTGCACCAGGAGCTGTCGGTCGCGATCAAGAACGGCGAATTGTCGCTCTATTACCAGCCGCAGGCCGTCGCAGGCGCGAGCGTCGCGGCCAGCGAAATCATCGGCTTCGAGGCGTTGGCGCGCTGGCACCATCCGGTGCGCGGCTTCGTGCCGCCCGGCGACTTCATTCCGATCGCCGAGGAAAGCGGCCTGATCGTCGAGATGGGCGAATGGATCCTGCGCGAAGCCTGCCGGGAGGCCGCCTCATGGACGGTTCCGCTGCAGGTCGCGGTGAACCTGTCGCCGGCGCAATTCACCCATGGCGACCTCGTCGGCCTGGTCCATTCGATCCTGCTGGAGACCGGGCTCACCCCGGACCGGCTCGAACTCGAAATCACCGAAGGCGTGCTGATCGAGGATTTCGATCGTGGCCTGTCGCTGCTGCGGCGGCTGAAGGCGCTCGGCGTCCGCATCTCGATGGATGATTTCGGCAGCGGTTATTCCTCGCTGAGCTATCTGCAGGCGTTCCCGTTCGACAAGATCAAGATCGACCGCGCCTTCGTCATCAACCTCGGCCGCAACCCGCAATCGGCCGCGATCGTGCGCGCGGTGATCGATCTCGGCCACGGCCTCGAAATGTCGATCGTCGCCGAAGGCGTCGAGACCGAGGCGCAGCTTGGCTTCCTCTCCGAAGAAGGCTGCGACGCGGTACAGGGCTATCTGATCGGCCGGCCGGCCCCGATCGGCCAATTTGCCGCGCTGGTCGGCGGCGAGGCCCCCGCCGAAATCGTGCTCAAGGCCGGGTAGATTGGCCTGATCCGCCAGTCCGCGCTGGACCGATGCGCTTGCCATCCGCTCCGTCGGCCATTACATCATGGACCGTCAACATCGTTTCAGCCGAGAAAGGAGGGCTGCGTCGTGGCGACATTTCTCGATCACCACTTCAGGCGTGGCCCCGTCAACGCCCTGCAAATGCGTTTGCAGGGCTGACCGGAAACTCGCGTAAAATCTCTTCCTGGTCTGCCCTTCGTGGCCGTGCGGCATCGAACGTCTGAGCGTTCGTGCCTGTACATGAATCCCTCGCCGCGCTTCGACACACGCATCCGATGGCTGGACGCCTCGGGATGTCGTGATGGCCGGCAAGACCAGAGAACGATCGTGACCCTCCTCAATCTACGCAGTCTCGGCGTGACGCTGAACGCGCCGCTGTTTTCCGAACTGAACCTTGTCGTCAACGCCGGTGACCGGATCGGCCTCGTGGCCGCCAACGGGCGCGGCAAATCCACGCTGCTGCGCTGCATCGCCGGTGCGATGGAGCCGAACGAAGGCGACATCACCCGTGCCCGCGGATTGACCGTCGGCCATGTCGAGCAGGATGCGCCAGCGCGGCTGCTGGATGCACCGTTCCATGCCGCCGTGCTCGAAGCGCTGCCCGCCGAGCAGCGCGCCAGCGAAGGCTGGCGGGTCGACGTCGCCCTGCAATCGCTCGACGTGCCCGACGAGCTGTGGGAGAGGCCGCTGAAGCAGCTGAGCGGCGGCTGGCTTCGGTTTGCGCTGCTGGCGCGCACGCTGGTGACCGAGCCGGACCTGCTGCTGCTCGACGAGCCGACCAACCATCTCGACCTCGCCAAGATCAACAGGCTCGAAGCCTGGCTGAACACGCTGCCGCGCGAGATGCCGGTGGTGATCGCAAGCCATGATCGGGCTTTCCTCGACGCCGTCACCAACCGGACGCTGTTCCTGCGCCCGGAGCGCTCGCAGCTGTATGCGTTGCCCTACACCGCGGCGCGCGCGGCGGTCGATGAGTTCGATGCCTCCGACGAGCGGCGCTATCAGCGCGACATGAAGGCCGTCCGGCAGCTCCGGCAGCAGGCCGCGAAGCTCAACAACCTCGGTATCAACTCCGGCAGCGACCTGCTGCTGTCGAAGACCAAGCAGCTGAAGCAGCGCGCCGAGAAACTGGAGGAGGCGACGAAGCCCGCGCATGTCGAGCGCTCGGCGGGAACCATCAGGCTCGCCAATCGCGACACCCATGCCAAGGTTCTGGTCAGGCTCAACAACGCCGCGATCACAACGCCCGACGGCCGGCCGTTGTTCAGGACCGGCCAGCAGTTCATCTGCAAGGGTGACCGCATCGCGCTGCTGGGGCCGAACGGCGCCGGCAAGACGAGGTTCGTCGCGGCGCTGCGGCTGGCAATCGAGACCCCGGAGGCGGCAGCACCCGAGATCAGGGCCACCGAGTCATTGGTGCTCGGCTATTGCGACCAGGCGCTGGCCGACCTCACAGACAGCGACACGCCGATGCAGATGCTGACGCGGCGCTTCGAGGTCGGCGACCAGCGTGCGCGCGGCCTGCTCGCCGGCGCCGGTCTCTCGATCGAGATGCAGGGCCGTCCGATCGGGCGGCTATCGGGCGGCCAGAAGGCGCGCCTCGGCATGCTGGTGCTGCGGCTGACCCAGCCGAACTTCCATCTGCTCGACGAGCCGACCAACCATCTCGACATCGAGGGTCAGGAGACGCTGGAGGAGGAGCTGATGGAGCAGCAGGCCAGCTGCCTGTTGGTGTCGCATGACCGCCAGTTCGTGCGGTCGGTGGCCAACCGGTTCTGGGTGATCGAAGGCAGGAAGCTGGTCGAGGTCGATGGACCCGAACACTTCTTTGCCTCCGTCGGAGCTGGCTGACACACCGCCGCGGCTGCACGCGGCCAAAATATCGAAAACAACCCCATGCAAAGGCGGCGGCCGGCGTTCGACGAGTCAACTTGACACGTCGGGCAACTCAGGGATATATTTCCAATAATCAGAAATCGTGTGAAGAAACGGGAATAGCCGCGACAGCGGCTATTGCCGTGCCGCCTCCTGCGACCAGGCGAGGTCGCGCCGCGACGGCCGCCGATGCAGCCGTTCCGAGATCAGGCCGGTTGCTTGCCGGCCCTGGCCGGCGCGCAGGCATGCGACGATGAAAGTGTCTTCCCACAATTCACGTTGTGCGTGACTGCCGCCGATCCGCACCAGTTCCGGCATCAACGGCGCCAGGATGCGCACGGCGTTGTCATGATCGCCGGCCGCGAAGGCCGCAACGCCCCGGCCGAGCCCGATCGCGGCGGGGCCGGGCGCCAGCTTGCCATCGGCGTCGCGCGCCGCCATCTCGGCCAGCCGCGCCTCCAGCGCGTCACTATTGGTCGTGGCCGCGACCAGCGCGTGGTGCACGTCGGCGAAATGCGCGCCGGCCCTGGGGAAGTAGCCGTCGCCATAGGCGGCGACATCCTTCCAGTGCGCGTCGAGACCGGACTTGCCGGCGACCGACAGCCGCCACAGCAGCGAGGCCGTGTCGGTGTAGATATTGAGCGGCGGATAGGGCCGGTTGGCCGGCTTGATGTGCTGCTCGTAGATCTCGAGCGCACTGTCGGCATCACCTTCCTCGATCGCGATCAGAGCGAGGTGCCAGGCGAGATGGCCTTGCAGGAAGCTGGTGCGATCATTCGCCGGCAGCCACGCAGAGAGGAAGCTGCGGCCTTCCGCCGCGTCGCCCTGTTCGAACAGCGCGTGCGCCACCGCGTGCGCGGCGCCGGCATTCTCCGGCTTCAGCGCATAGCCGCGCTCTGTGACGGCGCGGCCCGAGACGAGGTCGCCGGCCTCGGTCTTCGACCAGCCGAGATAGGTGAGGAACCACCAGTCGTCGCCATAGTCGCCGGTGTAGCGTTCGCAGATCGTGAGCCGGGCCGCGTCGTGGTCGGACCGGCCGGAGAAGGCATAGAGGCCGAAGGCGCCGAGCAACAGCGAGAGGATCTGCGCATCGCGCGGATATTCGCTCAGATGCTGTTCGGCTGCCGTCATCGCCTTCTTGCCCTGGCCCTCGATCACCGACGCGATGATCTCGATGTGCTGACGCTCGCGTGGGCTCGTGGCCGCCGCGAGCCGCCGAGCATCGGCGGCCTTGGCGCGGGCCTGGGCGCCTTCCATGTTGAGCTGGTGGACGCGCGCGCGCCCCAGATGGGCGAGCGCGAAATCCGGGTCCTCGGCGATGGCTGCCTCGAACGCGGCATCGGCGCCGTGCAGCGCCGCCAGCATGCGATCGACGCCGTCGATGTAATGTGCAGCGGCGCGTTCCGAGCGCGTGGTGAGCGGCAGGCCGTAGCGGTCATGAATCATCGGTTGTCCTCCCGAGTTTGGCTGTGAAGTCTAGCAGAGGTGCGCGCGCCGACAATATTGCGGGAGATGTTCTTGAAGCGGTTGAGCCGCTGGCGATCCGCCGCTAGCTTGCGGCCATTGTCGAACCGGCGGGGAATCGGGGCTATTGGACGTGACATTGGACGAAGCGAGTGCGGAGGCGACGCGGCCGTTGCCCGAACCGGCCATGTCGGACATGCCGCTGCTGCGGATCGAGGGGGTCGCCAAATCGTTCGGAAATTTCCGCGCGGTCGACCAGCTCTCGCTCGATATCCGCGCCGGCGAGTTCTTCGCGCTGCTCGGGCCGTCCGGCTGCGGCAAGACCACGCTGCTGCGCATGCTCGCCGGCTTCGAGACCCCGGACGAGGGCCGCATCCTGCTCGGCGGCAGCGACATCGCCCAGGTGCTGCCGCACGAGCGGCCCGTCAACATGATGTTCCAGAACTATGCGCTGTTTCCGCATCTGTCGGTGCGCGACAACATCGCCTTCGGCCTGAAGCGTGCCGGCATGGCGCGCGCCGACATCGCGACCCGTGTCGCGGAGATGGTCGCGCTCGTCAAGCTCGAGGGGCTCGAGAAGCGCAAGCCCGACCAGCTCTCCGGCGGACAGCGGCAGCGCGTGGCGCTGGCGCGCTCGCTGGCCCGCCGGCCGCAGGTGCTGCTGCTCGACGAGCCGCTCGCCGCGCTCGACAAGAAGCTGCGCGAGAGCACGCAAGGCGAACTGATGGAGCTGCAACGCCGGCTTGGGATGACCTTTATCATCGTCACCCACGACCAGGAGGAGGCGATGACGATGGCCGGCCGCATCGGCGTGATGGACGCCGGCCGCCTGGTGCAGGTCGCCACCCCGCGAAATCTCTACGAGGCGCCGGCCTCGCGCTGGATCGCCGAGTTCGTCGGCGACATCAACCTGTTTAGCGGCCAGGTCGCCGCGCGCGAGAATGGACGTCTGACGGTCTCGACCGCGGAAGCCGGGACGCTCGCGGTCAGCGAGCTGTGGCCGCCGGTGACCAAGCAAGCCGTCAGCGTCGCGATCCGGCCGGAGAAGGTGAAGCTGTCGCGCCGCGCGCCGGCCTCGGATGAAGGTGGCTCGCATGCGATCAACCGGCTGGAGGGCGTCGTCAGTGACGTCAACTATCTCGGTGGCGTCACCAGCTATCGGGTGAGGCTGGAGACCGGCGCCGTGGTGCGCGCGTCGATGGCCAACACCGCGCGGCTCGATGTCGACGCCTATCTCGCCGGCCAGCGCGTGGTGGCGTGGTTCACCGCCGATGATTGCCTGGTGCTGGAGCAATGAGCGCGCGCCGCATCTTTGCCCGGCCGGCGCGGCTTGCCGCGATCGCGCCTTATCTCTGGATGGTGCTGTTCTTCCTGGTGCCGTTCGGCTTCGTGCTGAAGATCAGCCTGTCGCAGACCGCGATCGCGCAGCCGCCCTATACGCCGGTGTTCGATGTCACCGCCGGCCGCGCGGCATTGGCCGCAGCGTTCGCGCAATTGTCGTTCGACAATTTCCGGCTGCTGGTCCAGGACAATCTCTACATCCTGTCCTATCTGCGCAGCCTCGTCGTGGCGGTGAGCTCGACGCTGATCCTGCTGTTGATCGGCTACCCGATCGCCTATGGCATGGCGCGGCTGCCGCAACGCTGGCAGGGCGTCGCGATGATGCTGGTGATCGTGCCGTTCTGGACCTCGTTCCTGATCCGCATCTATGCCTGGATCAACATTTTGCAGCATGACGGCCTGCTCAACCAGGTTCTCCTCACGCTGCACATCGTCTCCGCGCCGGTGGTCTGGCTGTCGACCGACAGCGCGATGTATCTCGGTATCGTCTATTCTTACCTGCCGTTCATGATCCTGCCGCTCTATGCGACGCTCTCGAAGCTGGATGCCTCGCTGCTGGAGGCAGCCGGCGATCTCGGCGCCTCGCCGTTGCAGGCGTTCTGGCTGGTGACGTTCCCGCTGTCGCTGCCGGGCGTCGGCGCCGGCGCGCTGCTCTGCTTCATCCCGATCGTCGGCGAGTTCGTGATTCCCGACCTGCTCGCCGGCTCCAACTCGCTGATGATCGGGCAGACGCTGTGGCTCGAGTTCTTCACCAACAAGGATTGGCCGGTGGCGTCCGCCGCTGCGGTCGCGCTGTTGCTGCTGCTGGTGCCGCCGCTCGTGCTTTATGACCGCCTGCAACGGCGCCAACTCGAGGCAGGCCGTTGATGGCGCACACCGTCACCAGGCTCACCCGCTTCAACATGACGTCGCTGGCGTTGGGCTTGGCGTTTCTCTATCTGCCAATCGTGATCCTGGTGATCTACTCGTTCAATGCCTCGCGGCTGGTGACGGTGTGGGGCGGCTGGTCGCTGCGCTGGTACCAGGAGTTCTTCAACGACCGCGCCATGCTGGAGGCGGCCTGGATGAGCCTGTCGGTCGGCGCGGTGTCGGCGACGCTGGCGACCCTGCTCGGCACATTGGCGGCGGTCGGGCTGGCACGGGGCGAGCGGTTCCGCGGGCGGGCGCTGTTCTCGGGCATGCTGTATTCGCCGCTTGTGATGCCCGAGGTGATCTCCGGCCTGTCGCTGCTCTTGCTGTTCGTGGCGCTCAATGCGGAGCGCGGCTTCTGGACGGTGACGATCGCCCACACCACGCTGACGATGTGCTTCGTCACCGTCATCGTGCAGTCGCGCCTGTCGACGCTCGACCGCAGCCTGGAGGAAGCCGCGATGGACCTCGGCTGCGATCCGGTGCGCGCGTTCCTGATGGTGACGTTGCCGCTGATCGTGCCGGCGATCATCGCCGGCTGGATGCTCGCCTTCACGCTGTCGCTCGATGACGTCGTGATCGCGAGCTTCACCACCGGGCCTGGCTCGGCGACCTTGCCGATCCGGATCTACTCCGAAGTGCGGCTCGGCGTGAAGCCCGAGATCAACGCGATCTGCACTTTGGTGATCGCGCTGATCGCCGTGATCATCGTGGTGGCGTCGTTCGCCTCCAAAATCTCGAACGCGCGTGGCGAGAGCGCGGCGCCGCTGTAATCTCTTGTTTCGACGCATTTTCCTTGCGGGAAACATCTCCGTGCAAGGGAGCCACCGGCGGGAGGGAGCCTGCGCAGCGTGCTCACCTCACGTCAGTTGCTAGCGCGGTGAGGCGAGAAGACTTGCGCGCGCCGCTGGACGTCTACTTTTCTCGAAACGCTCAGACCTCACGACTTGACGGCGCCCGCCGTCAGGCCACCCACCATGTAGCGCTTGAAGGCGTAATAGACTGCGGCCGGCGGCAGCGCGTAGATGAAGCCTGTCGTCATCAACAGCTCCCACGGCGAATCGTCGGCGGCGAGGAAGTTGCCGAGCGCGACCGGCAGCGTGATGTCGGTGTCCTTTGACAGCAGCAGGAACGCGTAGAGATATTCGTTCCAGGCGAGCAGGATCGCGTAAGTGCCGACCGCGACCAGCGAGGGCATCATCAAGGGCACATAGACCAGGCGGAACAATTGCAGCGTGGTGGCGCCGTCCATCGTCGCGGCCTCGTCGAGCTCCTTGGGCAGCTTGTCGGACGCCTGTTTCAGCACCCAGATCGCGTAGGGCGCGGCGATCGTCACTATCGCCAGGATCAGCGACCAGTGGGTGTTGAGCAGCCCGTAATTACCCATGGTGCGGTACATCGGCACGGCGAGGAACGCCGCCGGGATGAAATAGGTGAACAGCGCCATGTTCATCACGGCGCGGCCGCCCGGCACACGCAGCCGCGAGATCGAGAACGCGGCGGCGGTGGCGACGAACAGCGTCAGCGCGCCGACCGCGAGCGCAATCACGGTCGAATTCCAGAACTGGATCCAGAAGTCGCGCAGGAAGTAATGCTGCTGATGGAACACGATCGAGAAATTGTGCAGCGTCGGATGATCAGGCCACAGCTTGCCGGTGAACGCGTCCTCCTTCGGCGAGATCGCGAACACGAACATGTGGTAGATCGGGATCATGGTCCAGATGAAGACCGGGATGCCGATCAGGAGCAGCTTGGCTTCGGTGCCGACGTCGCGCAAGGTGGGTAGCTTCATCGCGACAACCGTTTCATCATGAAATAGACCAGCGGCAGCACGAACGGCATGGCGCAGACGATCGAGGCCATCGCCAGCGAGAGCTGGTCGAGCCTGAGATAGCGGATGCCGAGCGTCGACAGCACATGGGTGAGATCGGCGGGGCCGCCGCCGGTCAGCAGGTAGACGCTGTTGAAGTCGCCCAGCGTCCAGATCATCGAGAGCAGCGTGCAGGTGATGTAGAGCGTCTGCATCGACGGCCAGGTGATGTAGCGGAATTTCTGCCACCAATTGGCGCCGTCGACGTCGGAGGCCTCGTAGAGGTCCTGCGAGATGGCGAGCCGTCCGGTCAGCAGGATCAGCGTCCAGAACGGCAGCGACTTCCAGATGTGGACGCCGATGGCCATCGTCAGTGCGACCGCCGGATCGTTCAGCCAGTTCGGGCCGTCGTCGCCGGTGAACTTGAAGATCAGCTGGTTGATGACGCCCCACTCCGGATTGAGCATGAAGCGCACCGACAGGATGGTCGGGATCGACGGTACCGCCCAGGGCAGGATGAAGATCACCGACAGCCACCTGATCCAGGCGCGCTGCTGGGCGAAGAAGCCGGACAGGAACAGCGCGATCAGCATCTTGATGTTGATGCCGATGACCAGGAAGATCAGCGTGTTGACGGCCGCGCGCGCGAAGATCGGATCGTGATACAGCGCGACATAGCTCGACGGCTGGCGCGCCAGCCACAGGCCGTAGCCGACCGGATAGACCACGAAGGCGAGGAACACGAGCAAATAGGGCGCGAGCAGCGCGATGCCCCAGACCTGCGGCGGCGACAGCCGCGCCGACAGCGGCGGCGAGGGGGCATCGGATGCGGAGAGCGTAATCGCCATGCGGTTACTCTTCGAACGAGATGTCGCCTACGTCGTCCCGGCCTAGTGCGCGGTTGCGCACGGAGCCGGGACCCATAACCACCGGCTTCCGTTGTTGTGCGAAAGCCGTCGACCAGCCTGCTCCCAAACTACTGCCGCGGCGTATGGGTCCCGGCCTTCGCCGGTACGACGCGGAGCAAGTGTCGGCAGTGCCGTCATCATCTACATCATCCCGCCACCTGCTTGATGCGGGCGATCAATTCGTCGACGGCCTTGTCCACCGGCACCTTCTCGCTGACCACGCGGTTCATCGCCTTGGCCCAGACGTTCTCGTTGTTCAGGATGGTGAACTTCCAGTTCTTGGTGAAGTCGAACGGCGCGGTGCCGCCGGTGAACTGGTTCCAGACCGCCTTGCGATGCCGGTCCGCTTGCCAGAACGGGCTGGCCTGGCTCGCCTTGGTCACCGGGAACCAGCGGCCGAGCGCACCCTCGACATAGGGCCGCACATTGTCCTCCTGCATCAGGAASGCGATGAACTGCTTGCCYTCCGCCTTGTTCTTGGCRTTGGCGAAGATCAGCCCGGTCTTGACGTCGGAGCGGTACTTGATGGTCGAGCCGTCCGGCGCCTTCGGGAACGACGCGGTGATGATGTCGTGCTCATAGGCCTGCTTSCCGGCGGCGCGCTGCGCGTCGGTCAGCGCCGGGTTGGTSGAATCCTCGAACCAYTTCGCCGCGATCGAGATCGTGAAATTRTGCGTCATCACGATCGTCTTGTTGTGGAAGGCGACGTTGTTGTCSGGGTCCTTCCAGGTGGTGGASGAGGGCGGCGTGCAGCCCTTGATGTAGGTGTCGGTGTAATCCTTCARCGCRTGGATCAGSCCGTCGCGSACCTTGGGATCGTCGACCARMAGCTTGCCGTCRTCGTCGACCAGCTTGACGTGATAGGCGTCCATGAAGGTGTAGAACGACTGGAACGAGTCGGTGGATTCCACGCCCATCGGCTGGCCGACGCCGTAGATGCGCTGGCCGGTCGCCTTGCGGATCGCCGGCTGCACCTTGTCGCACCAGAACGACCAGTAGTCCTCCCACTTGTTCGGGATGTCGGCGGCCTTGAAGCCGGCCTTCTCCAGCATGTCGCCCCAGATCTGGACGTGCATGCTCTGCTGCTTCAGCGGGAAGCCGTAATAGGACTTCTTCTTGGCGACGTCGTTGTAGAGCAGGGCTGCTTCCAGCGTGTTCGGCGCGAACGCGTCCTTCATCGGCAGCATGATGTCGGAGAGGTCTTCGAGCTTGCCCTCGAATGCCCATTTGCCCTGGGCCTGCACGTCGTAAGTGTCGGAATAGGCGACGTCGGGCACGGTGCCGGAATCGAGCGCAGCGACGGTCTTCGGGATCATGTCCTGGATCGCATATTGCGACAGTTCGACCTTGATGCCGGTCTTGGCTTCGAATTTCTTGATCGTGTCGAGCAGCGCGTCGTCTTCGGATTTGTAAAATCCCTTGCCCCACCAGACGGTGATCGTCTTGCTCTGGGCGAGAGCGGGTGCCGTTGCGGCGAACAGGCCGACCGCGGCGACCGCAAGTGATAGCGCACCGATAACCTTGGATTTCACGTTGTTCTCCCCTCTTGGCGCCGGCTTATTTTTTAACCGGTTGGGTAAAACACTAGCGCATGGCCGTGACCTGATAAAGGTGTCGCGTCGACGACTTCTGTAGGGGTTCGCGGCGCGCGCGCGGATCAGTCCCGGCGCATCGATGCGGAACGTGAATGGATCGGATCAATTCGGCTTGGTCAGTTCGATTTGGCGTTCTCGGCCGCTGTCGCCGCTCCGCTGCCGGGTGGTGCTGCGGTCGCGGCATCGGGCGCCGGTTGCCGCGCGCCGCCGCCGGTGAAGCGCTCGATCACCTGTCTCTTATACACATCTAGATGTGTATAAGAGACAGCTGTAGGGGTTCGCGGCGCGCGCGCGGATCAGTCCCGGCGCATCGATGCGGAACGTGAATGGATCGGATCAATTCGGCTTGGTCAGTTCGATTTGGCGTTCTCGGCCGCTGTCGCCGCTCCGCTGCCGGGTGGTGCTGCGGTCGCGGCATCGGGCGCCGGTTGCCGCGCGCCGCCGCCGGTGAAGCGCTCGATCACCGAGCGCACCGCGTCGCGGGTCTTGCGATCCTTCACCGCATCGAGCAGCGGAGCCGACGCCGGCGAGCGGCGGATCAGGCTCTCCGGATCGGGGAAGATCAGCGGATCGTCCCACGGGCCCTGGATCACGAACGGCAGGTCGAACGCGTTGCCGCCGGCGGATGCCGAGGTCAGGCTGGCGACGCCCTTGAGGTCGTATTCGCGCGACGGCACCGAGGCGGTGCCGGTCAGCGTGATCTTCGCCGCCGGGCTTTCGACGTGGATGTCGTCGGCGGTGGCAACGCCGTCGGCGAACTTCACCGAGATGCTGAGATTGTCATAGGGCGTCGAGCCGGAGCGGAAATTGCCGCCGCCGGACAGCGGCCGCTTCTCCAGCCGCCGCAGCAACTGCTCGACATTGAAGCCGGCGATCGCGCCGTCGTGCCCGGTCAGCGTGGCGGTGCCGTCGAGCGACGAYGCGAGCCCGAACGGRCTCGAGCCGGAGGCGGTCAGCGAGACGTTGAGGTTGCCGCGGCCGGACAGCTTGTTGATGCCGAACAATTCGCTGGCGCAAGCCTGCAAATCGACATCGGTGAACTGGAATTGCGCCCTGACGTCGGCCACCGCATCGGAGCGCGCGATCGCGAACGAACCCCTGGCGATGCCGCCATACATCTGCGCCTCGCCGACGCTGAGCGCGAGCGCACCGCCGCGCAGATTGGCGCCGAACGCGGTGCGGCCGAGCCTGGACGGGCCGACCGTCACCTTGGCGGCCGACAGCCGCATGTCGAGATCGGTCGACGACAGCGAGGASAGRTCGAACAGYTGCCTGTTCCAGTCGCGCTGGCCGCTGGCSAGCAGGCGGAAGGTCGAGATGTAGGGCGTGAAATCGAGATTGCCGGCGGCAAGCGTCGCYTGCAGCGTCTGCCGGCCGTTATTGGCGTARGTCATCACGCCCTCGGCGACATTGCCGTCGAGCTCGACATTGACATTGGTGAGCGCGACCGAGCCGCCGACCACATTGGCGCGGGCCTTCATCGCGAAGCGGCCGAAGCCGCCACCGCCGCCGGGCGGTGCCTGTCCCATCCAGCGCAACGCGTTGCGCAGCGACGGGCTATCCATGGTGGCGGTGCCTTCCATCATCAGGCTGGTGCGGTTGGCCACGGTTCCGTCGAACGCAACYTTCAGCGGCGCGCTGGCGAGCCGTGCCTTGAGGCCGGARCGGTCGCCCGACAGCAGCGCGACGAAATCGCTGGCGCTGATCGAGCCGTCGACGCGCTCGCCGCGCCAGTCGAACTGGCCGGTTGCGGCAAATGAACGCGAGATCGATGGCCAGGCCAGCGACAGATCGATGTCGCCGAGCTTTTCGGAGACGTGGTTGGCGCCGTCCTCGTAATTCAGCTCGCCGTCCTGGATCCGGATTTCCGAGAACGACACCTGGTTCTCGGCCCCCGGCGTCATCGCCTTGGCGATGGTCTCGACGAACGGTGTCCAGTTGSTCTCGCCSGCGGCGTCGCGGACCACRTGGATATGCGGGCGCAGCATCATGACGTCGGCGATCTCGAACCGCCGCAGCAACARYGGCAGCAGSCGGAGRTTGGCGGTCAGCACATCGACYTGCAGCGCCGGATCGATSGTRTCGGCGCCCTTCAGCCCGACATTGTGGAAGGAGACGTAGCTGCCCGGAAACACCGAGACATCGATCGGGCCGTTGACGACGAGCTCGAGCCCGGTCACGGCGCGGATCTGCGCCTCCACCGCGCTCTGCAACGCGTCCCGGTTGAGGAACCACGACGTTCCGACCAGGCCGATGAGCACCAGGCCGAAAAGCGCCGCGATCGGCATCCCCAGGCGCTTAATTCCTTGGGCCATCGTCAATGACATRTCCGGGTCGGGTTGAGGTTTGTCGGGTCGTCGTCGAACACAGCGGGTTCTCGCCGGAAGCCCCTGCCAACCCACGCAACTTGAAGGGTTTTCTTGACGCTTTCAAGGCCATGTTGCYGCCGCGGGCCGCCGCCKGTCGYCSCACGGGGCCGTGATTGACGCATTGCGAAGATTTCGCCTAATAATCCGCTTTGCCACAGCCGTTCCGCGCCCTCCATCAGGTATTTGCTGCATGAACAAAGTTTATCCCGACGCCAAATCGGCACTCGATGGTCTCCTCAAGGACRRCATCATGATCATGTCSGGCGGCTTCGGCCTCTGCGGCATCGCCGAGACCCTGTCGGACGCGATCCGCGATTCCGGCGTCAAGGGCCTSACSGTSGTGTCCAACAATGCCGGCGTCGACGGCATCGGCCTCAGCCGGCTSYTGGAGACGCGCCAGATCAAGAAGATGATCTCGTCCTATGTCGGCGAGAACAAGCTGTTCGCCCAGCAATATCTCGCCGGCGAGCTCGAGCTCGAGTTCAACCCGCAGGGCACGCTGGCCGAGCGCATCCGCGCCGGCGGCGCMGGCATTCCSGCCTTCTACACMAARACSGGCGTCGGCACGCTGATCGCCGAAGGCAAGGAAGTGAAGGARTTCGACGGCGAGAAGTACATCATGGAGCGCGGCCTGTTCGCCGACGTCGCCATCGTCCACGCCTGGAAGGGCGACACCGCCGGCAATCTGGTCTACCGCAAGACCGCGCGCAACTTTAACCCGATGATGGCGACCGCCGCGAAGGTCACCGTCGCCGAGGTCGAGCACCTGGTGCCGGCCGGCGAGATCGACCCGGACCACATTCACACCCCCGGCATCTTCGTCAAACGCATCATCGAGGTCGGCACGGCCAAGAAGCGGATCGAGTTCCGCAACACCCGTCCGCGGCCCGCCGCTTAAAACCCTTTTCTTCAGGAGAGCCTCATGGCCTGGACCCGTGAACAGATGGCCGCCCGCGCTGCCAAGGAATTGCGCGACGGTTATTACGTCAATCTCGGCATCGGCATCCCGACGCTGGTTTCGAACTACATCCCCGACGGCGTCGACGTGAACTTGCAGAGCGAGAACGGCATGCTCGGCATGGGCCCGTTCCCCTATGAGGACGAGGTCGATGCCGATCTCATCAACGCCGGCAAGCAGACCGTGAGCGAGCTGCCCTCGACCAGCTATTTCTCCTCGGCCGAGTCCTTCGGCATGGTGCGCGGCGGCCATATCGATCTGTCGATTCTCGGCGCCATGCAGGTGGCGCAGAACGGCGACCTCGCCAACTGGATGATCCCCGGCAAGATGGTGAAGGGCATGGGCGGCGCCATGGACCTCGTCGCCGGCGTCAAGAAGGTCGTCGTGGTGATGGAGCACGTCGCCAAGAACAAGGACGGCTCGGAATCGCCGAAGCTGCTCAAGGCCTGCGACCTGCCGCTCACCGGCGCCGGCGTCGTCGACATGGTGATCACCGATCTCGGCGTCTTCTCCATCGACGAGAATGGCGGTGGCATGACCCTGATCGAGCTTGCCGAGGGCGTGTCCCTCGACGAGATCAAGGCCAAGACCGAGGCGGAATTCCGCGTCGCGCTGAAGAACACCTGACATGACCGGCGCGGGACGATCTTCGATCCGTCCCGCCCGCTCCGACGATGCGGCCTTCATCGCCCGCATCGTGCTGGCCGCGCAGCGCGGCCCAATGCCACGCGGCTGGTTCGACATCGCGCTCGACCGTCCGGAGGACGAATGCCTGGCGTTCATGACGCGGCTCGCCGTTGCGCGGGTGCGGTCATGGTACCACGTGGCCCACTTCCTGATCGCCGAAGTCGACGGCCAGCCTGCCGCCGCGCTGTGCGCGATGCCGGCATCCGGAACGGTGGTTGCCGCGCGCGCGGCGATCGAGGAGGTCGCGGCGGAGACCGGCACGGATGCAGAGAGTATCTTTGCGCGCGGCGGCTACGCCCGCAATTGCTGGGTTCAGGGCGGCGAGGGCGACTGGCTGATCGAGCATGTCGCCCGGCAAGCCTCGCAACACGGCCGCGGTCTGGTGCAGGCGCTGATCGGCCGCGCACTCGCCGACGGCAACGCCGCAGGTTTCGCGCGGGCATCGATCTCGTTCCTGATCGGCAACGACGCGGCGGAGCGCTGCTACGCCAAGGCCGGCTTCGCCTTCGCCGAAGAGAAGCGCGATGCCGCATTCGAGGCGCTGACCGGCGCGCCCGGCTTTCGCAGATTTGCGCGGGCGATTTGAGCGGGGCGGCCAACGCGCCACGTCCCAGCCGAGGTTGGTGATGGTGCGGTCCGCTTGTGCCTCATTGGCGCTGTCGTCCCGGCCAGCGCCGCCATCCAATTGTCATGTACGTGTCGCGTCAGGCCAAACGCGTGTCGCCATAGTCCAAGTGTCCGGAGCCGAGTTGCGCTATCTGGACCCCCTTCAGGCGCCCGGTTGCTTGCACGCCGAAATGGCGTGAGCCCGGCAATCCGGCCGCCCAAATAAAATCCGAAACAGGGGGACGACTGAGGTTGCGCACGGGATGTTTCGACACGCCGTGCCGCCGCAGCCGTCCTTGCTCCCGATTGTCTGCATCATCGAGGACCGATCCGTGATCAAGGTTTTCCGCCGTTCGTTCGTTGCCGGCCTGCTGTCGCTTGGCCTGGCGTTGCTGTCCCCTCATGGCGCGCAAGCGCAGGGGCAAGCTCAAGCTCAAGGGGCCGACACCATCCTCGTGCTCGACGCCTCCGGCTCGATGTGGGGCCTGGTCGACGGCCAGAGCAAGATCTCCGCAGCCAGGCAGGCGGTCGATGCCATCCTGTCGAAATGGAATCCCGCCGATCGTCTCGGCGTGATGGTCTACGGCCATCGCTCGAAGGGCGACTGCAAGGACATCGAGCTGATGGTGCCGGTCAGCAAGTTCGACGCCGCGAAGGTCAAGGCTGCGATCGACGGCATCAACCCGAAGGGCAAGACGCCGATCTCGGATTCGCTGCGTGCCGCCGCCGAGGCGCTGCACTCGACCGAGAACAAGGCCAATGTGATCCTGGTCTCCGACGGCATCGAGACCTGCGCGCCGGATCCGTGCGCGGCCGCCGCCGAACTCAAGAAGGCCGGCATCGGCTTCACCGCCCATGTCATCGGCCTCGACGTCGCCGATCCCGCCGCGAAGAGCCAGCTGCAATGCATCGCGCGCGTCACCGGCGGCGTCTATCTCGATGCCAGCAACGCATCGAGCCTGACCGGCGCGCTGACCAAGGCGGTGGCGGCAACGCAGGGCACCAAGGTCGCGAGCGAGGCGCCGCCGCAGCCGGCCGCCGATCCCTATCTGGGCAAGAACATCCGCGGTGTGGCGCGGCTTGCCGAGGGGCTCGATCCGATCAGCGACGAGGACGTCAACTGGAGCACCTTCAAGCGCGCCGGCGACGAGAAGGGCGCGCATGTCAACACCTTCTACGGTGCGCCGTTCGCCGACAACATCGCGCCCGGCGACTACATCGTCGAGGTGACCTACCGGCAGCTCAAGCGCGAGTTTCCGCTCAAGGTCGAGAAGGGCAAGCAGGCTGCGCTCGATGTCATCCTCGATGCCGGCTATGTCACCAGCGAAGGCGCCGTTGCCGGCGGCGCGGGCAAGGTCGACGACGTGGTCTGGCGGGTCACCGACAAGGGCGGCAAGGTGATTGCGCAGGAATACGACGCGGTGCCGCGCTTCGTGCTCGCCGCGGGCGGTTACACCCTGACGCTGACCAAGGGCCAGTCCAAGACCAGCAAGCCGTTCACGGTCACCGCCGGCGATTCCAGCAACGTGCAGATGACGATCGATGTCGGCAAGCTGATCGTCACCACCACCTATGCGGAGGGCGGGCCCAAGGTCGAGAAGGACCTCGTGGTCGCGGTCCACCAGCCCGCGAAGCCCGACGGCGACGAGGGCGAGAGGGTCGCGCAGGAATACGATCCGGAATCGAAGTTCGATCTGCCCGGCGGCAGCTACGAGGTGAAGGTGACGGTCGGCGAGGCCAGGGGCACCGCGAGCACTGAGGTGAAGTCCGGCGCGCCGACCCGCGTCACGGTCAATCTCAACGCCGGCGTGGTCGGGATCAAGGCCGAGAGCGCCCAGCAGATCGACATCTACAGCGCCGAGCGCGACCTCAATGACGAGCGCAAGCGCGTCGCGGTGAACTATGAGGCGACCTACAACGTCGCGCTCAACGCCGGCGACTACGTCGCGGTCGCCACCTATGCCGATGGCCAGACGTCAGAGAAGCCATTCTCGATCGCCGCCGGCAAGCGCCAGACGGTGGAGATCAAGCAGCCCTAAGGTGTGGCGCGTCGGCAAGTGTACGTGAGGTGAGCACCCTCTTCGGCTCCCTCCCCCCTTGCGGGGGAGGGTTGGGGGAGAGGGGTACGCCCCGGGCGAGATGACTGTCGTAGGTTTGGCGTTCGCAATCATGCGCCGCGGGCGCTGAAGCATTGTTGAACGGAGAGCGCGTGCCGTGTGGCTACCCCTCTCCCTAACCCTCCCCCGCAAGGGGGGAGGGAGCCCTTCCGTCAGTGCGACCCTTACGAGGAACGTCGTATGGCGTATTTCTCACGCCCGCGCAGCGGCGTGAGCGAAGGTCACCTCGATCAGCGTGCCGGTGCGGCCGCCGGTCCTGATCTGGAATTTGGCGCGGTTGGCTTCGACCAGCGCCTTGGTCAGTGACAGGCTGACGCCGCCGGAACCCGCCTGGTCGGAGGGTGTCGGCGCGCGGAACGGCTCCAGCGCGGCGGCTACCTCGTTGTCGTTGAGGCTCTGCCCGGTGTCGCGCACCCGCAGCATCACCTCGCCGAAATCCGACAGCGCGGTCGAGACGATCACCTGGCCGCCGGCATTGGCGAGATGGATCGAG
>BFBZ01000018.1_pt2 | contig 69296 bp, 62 predicted proteins | sample 1888401 | NCBI WGS metagenome assembly BFBZ01 (sample SAMD00112614, study PRJDB3348) | symbiont metagenome | host: Chara braunii
GCGCTTGATGCGCATGCACAGGTACGGGCTCTCCCGATCCTCGGTCTCGACCGGTTGCCATTACGTCGTCGTCGCTCTCACCAATTCGATAATCCCACTCGGTAGCTGGATCTTTTACTCGCTCACTTCTGCGCTCCCATTTCCGGGCCTCCTTCAGGCGATCACGGAAGCTAACTGGCGAAAGCTTTCGCGCGACTCATCACCGCTCACGCGATCCGTGCCATCTTGTTGGCGACCGCGATCGTGACCACAAGTGGAGGGCGTCGCTGGAGCAGCGCGTTGATCCAGCCGGCACGCTCGGGCTCGTTGCGACAATTGCGGATCACAGCGGTCGCGCCGAGCACGAGGAGCTTGCGCAGATAAGCATCGCCCTTCTTCGAGATCTTCCCCATGTGGACCTTGCCGCCCGATCCGGACTGCCGTGGCACGAGACCGATCCAGGCCGTCAGATGCTGACCGGACTTGAATGCCTTGATGTCGCCAATGGTGGCGGTGAGCGCAGACGCCGTGATCACGCCGATGTCAGGTATCGTCTTTAGCCGTTGGCCGACCTCGCTGGCCCGAAGTTGCACGCGAATAGCCTTCTCGATGGTCTGGATGCGCATCTGCAGATCGTCGATCTGGCCCATGATCAGCTCGACGCACCCGCGAACGCCGTCGGGTAAGACTGCGGAGGTTGCGCTTTTTTGCGAACGCATGCAGTTCTGGGATGCTCCAGACCCCCTTGGGTGCGATCAGCCCAAACTCACCGAGCTGGCCGAGTTGATCAACGCGGTCCGTTGCCGAACCAGCAACTCGCGCGTCCGGTGCAGCATCAAGCCGGATTGCTGCTCTGACGGCTTCGGCGAGTTGACGGTCGGTCGCGACGAGGCGCTCAAAATCCGCCTTGGCGATCTCGAGGAGGTGAGTGTCTTCCGCGGCTCGTATCGTTGCGGCTCGCCGCTGAGCAGCGCCATTTCGCCGAAAGCGTGCCCTGCGCCGAGCATGGCGAGCGGCGCGCCGTCAGTGTCCGGCGGACCATCCTTCAGGATCTCGACCTTGCCGTAAGCCACGATATAGAGCGCGTCGCCGTCGTCGTCGGCCCTGAACAGGATCTCTCCCGCGTTGAGTCGACGCTCGCTTACGCAGTGGAGGATTGGCTCGATCTCCTCGGTGGGGAGATGACGCATCAGCTCGCAGGCCGACAGCAGCCTGATGCGCTCGCTGGTGTCCGCATGTTTGCGGGCAAGCGCATATTCGCGAAACTGGGTGACATAGCGGACCGCCGCGCCCTTCTTCTCCAGGAACAGCGACGTCGCGAAGTAGATGACGGCGCCAGCGGCAAATCCGGTGCTGACGAAGGCCCAGGCGGCTCGTGAATTGAAGCCTAGGCTGTGGAGCCCCTGGGCGCCCTCATAGGCGAGCTCGATGGCAAGGGCTGAGATCAGCGAGCCGGCCGCAAAGGCGAGCAGGCAGGCGAGGGGGCGCTTCGAGAAGGGAATGTGGAGCCCGGAATCCGCACTCAGCCAAAACTGCGATGTGGCTGGCAAGCGCCCCGAACCGCGTGCTTGCGATGCCAGCCCCGTTACCGCGCAAGCCTCGTCGAGAATGCGCCCTTATCTGTCCGCCCTGCAGATCGATAGCGGTCTACCAACGCCGCCGTAATCTCGCGCCGCGCATCCATGCTGATCCATCCTGCCATCGGCAACACCGATCCGATTCGGTATCGCCGCCCCAATCCTGACGGTCAATTCTTCGGTAACATTCTTGATAAGGCAATGCGCATCGCGGCGGAGAGCTGCACGGCATTGTTCGCCGGGCTCGCCATTAACGACGAAGCCGATTGGAAATGTTTGAAAGATCGCCGTTCCACTGTAGTTGTGATCATAATCATGAACCTAAGCCGCGCGGCCACCGGGTTGGCGACACACAAGGGAACAAACAGATCGAACTGTTCCAGCAGTTCGTCCTCGATACACGACAATGGCATGTCAGCCGAGCGACTGCCTGCCCGGAGCGACGTTCGAGCATGCGATGGGCGCTGCAAGCGGGGGCAACTGAATTCGCGGTCGCCAAATTCGCCTAGCCGGACAGAAGGAGCAGGAAAAAGGCAATCAACAAAAGGGTCGCACCCTCATGCCACCGGTTCAGGCCATTGCCGGTCATCTGCTCTCCAAAAGCAAGGGCCCCCGCCCAACATCCTACCCCGAGAACGAAGCTCAAGACCGCTGCAGCGGTGGCAGCGGGCGAAGATGAGCCGGGCCACAACAAACCGAAAGCAATAATCACGATCAACCTGAAAGCCAGTCGCCGAAGTGTCGTAGCCGGACCTCGACTGCGCTGTGATGACCGTTGCGGCCGCATGGTGTGCCTCAAACCTTGGGGGCGATTGCAGACGACCTTCCGGTCTTGTCGTCATAGGCGAAGACCTCAGTACAACGTCCCCAGGTCGTCGCTGCCCGCAGCGTCGTTTTCGCATCACGGCGCGTCAGGCGATCCTCAAGCTCGATCTCGAAGCCCATGCGCGGCGCGCGATGGTCACCGCGTTCGCCAAGCACCCGGCAGACGTGAGCAGCGGGATCGCTCCCGTCGACAAGAACATGAGTCTGCCGGCGAGAGCCGGAGGGTTTCCCGACCGGAGGACCGAAAGATTCATAACCGCGGCCAAGCGACAAGTCGAGCAAACCAAGGTCGGAACAGATCCATTGCCGGGAGCGGCCATTCCCCGCTTCAATGTGAGGGTCGATACTTCTCCAATTGAGCATGGGGACCAACCCGCCTTCAGGCCGTGCGATACTGATCGTCGCGACATTCAGATCGCGCGCCCTGGCCCGCGCTACATTGCTCAAATGCGCGACTACCGAGTCCGTAGTGCAGATCGACCAGCTCCATCTACGGGATCGCGGCACTGCGATCTCGAACGGCAACTGCGGACGCCAGTAGTGGCTGCCGCTTTGCGATTTCACGGATTGGTTCCTCTCCTGTCTCATCCATTTCCGCTGGGGACTCTTCAGGGTACAGATCGTTGAGGGTCGGATACGCCAAGGCCGCTATGTGCGAATGAACACGTCTGAGGTCTCTGACTATTCGTAGAAATTGGCCGCCCTCTTCGGCGACCCGCGCCACGCCCTCGCCGTCATCCGTCCGCGACATCGTGGCCGCCTCGCGCAACAATCGGACGTGCAATGCTGTCGCGCGCGCTTCCAAATGCCGTAACCGCGCCTTGCGCGACACAAGCCGTTTTGCCTCTGTCGGAGCGCGGGCCAAGAACACCGCAAGCCCGATCCGCAGGCTTTCCAATATCTCGGCATTCATCGACGCGATGAGATCCAACTCGTCGTTTGCGAACGGATGCCCACGCTTGATCCGCTTGGCGGCGAACTCCAGAAGACTGTTGGCGACGACATCTCCAACGTGCTCGAGATTGATGACCGCGGACAGGATCTCCTGGACGCGGGCCCCCTCGCTCTCGTCGTCGAGAGTCTGGACGTCTCCCAGGTCTGCCAAATAGCTGCGGATCGCCGCACCGAGTCGGTCCACGGATCTGTCCAGTCGGCTAATCTCGGTCGCCCTTTGACGATCATCCTGCTGGAAGATCTCGGCGGCGCCTCTCAGCATCGCCTCCACCATGTCGCCCATACGAAGCGTCTCGCGTGCCGCATTTGCCAACGCGACGGCGGGCGCGCCCAGCGCGGCCGCTTCGAGGTAGAGCGGCTTTCCGGGGTCATTGGGCGCAGGCGGCTCGGGCAGCAGCCGGATGAGCAGTTGCGCCAGTCGACCAGACGGTCCGATGAACACAGCCGCCAGGATTAGATTGAATGCCGTGTGGAAGTTGACGACGATGCGTGATGGAGCCTGATCGAGGTGAGCAAGCAGGGGGACGCACATCGACAGAAAAGGGAGAACGGCCACTGCCCCAACCAGGCGGACCAGCAGGTTGCCCAGGGGAAGGCGGCGGGCGATCGGCGAGCCCGCCTCAAACAGGGGTGGCAGCGTTCCGCCGATGTTGGCCCCTAGCACCAGCGCCAGTGCGCCGCTGGGCGACACCGTGTGCGTCGCTGCCAGCGACATGATGAGCAGCACGATCGCGACACTGGAGTGGCTCCCCCACGTCAGAATGGTCGCCACCGCGACAGCGAGGAGAGGCTCGCTCACGAGCGCGCCGAGAAGGCCTTTCAGCAAGGGTACGCTTTCGATTGGCGCGAGTTCATGCACCATCCCCGATAGCGCCAGCAACATCAGGCCGAGCCCGATGGCGATGCGACCCGTATTGCGTGCGCGGTCGCCCTTGAAGGATCGGAAGGCGACGACGCCGGCTAAGACCAGGGGCGGCGCGACCATCGCCGCGTCGTATGACAGAACCTGGGTGACCAGGGTGGTACCGACATTGGCGCCGAGCATCACGACGAGCGCTGGACCGAGGCCAATGAGGCCGTTCACCGTAAAGGCCGTAGACATGAGCCCGGTTGCAGTGCTGCTCTGCAAGAGCGCTGTGATACCGACGCCTGCAAGGAAGGCCTGCCACCGGCGCGAGAGATTGTGCTCCAGCCAGACCCTGAGAGCCGTGCCAAAGCCCCGCTGCACGCCGGTGGTCACCATATGGGTGCCCCACAGGAGCAATCCGACGTAGCCCGCCAATTCGAAGAGAACGATGGTGGCGGTCATCGGACGCTCCTTGCCTCATCCCGCAATCACTCGCGGGTCATGTTTCAGAACTGCCAGTGCGCGCGGGCCGCGAAGACATTCGCCGGGCCGCGGTCGGCGTTGTAGCCGGGATTGGCGATGAACTGGTAGTCGAAGGTGAGCTTGGTCGAGGCGTTCAGCGCATAGGAATAATAGGCTTCGAGAATTTTCTCGGTGCTGTAGTTCGTCAATTGCCCGTCGCCGAGGAGGATGCCGAGTCCGCCGGCATTGAAGAAGGCGGTGTGCGCGCTGGAGATGCCGTTCATGACGCCTGCGATGCCGACGGTGTCGTCGGGCCGGCCCCATGGCTTGCCGCCGATCGAGACGCCGCCCGACACCGTGCGGTCGACGTCAGTGAAGTCCCAGGGCTCGACGTTGCCATCCGCCCAGCCGGCGCGAAAGAACACGCCGACGTTCTCGTTGATCTGTTGTTCGAGATTGAGGCTGACGCCGGGGCGGCTGGTATAACTACGCACGGCATTGATGTCGGCCGGCATTCCCGTGGCAGCGGCAAGGGCCACCGCGTCGTTGAATTTGCCCGCGCTGCCGCGGTTCAGAAATCCGGTGATCTTGATCTTGCCTGGCTGATCCCACAGGACGTAGCGCCGCTCGATCTCGCCGATCAGCGCAAATTGCTGGAAGGTCGGATCGTCCGTGCCGCCCAACGGGCTCGCGCCGCCTGAAGGGGTCGCGGAGAGGTCGAATACGCCGCCGCGAACGGTCCATGGTCCGGTGTACCATTCCGCAGCCCCGCCGAAAGTGTAGCCCCAGCCGTCGGCGGCGTAATCGAAAGTGGCGGCGCTCACCAGCGACCAGTTCAGAAAATCGGCTTTCGGATTATTGGCGTAACGGTTGGTGTCGAAGATGTCGGTGACGGCGAAGCGGCCCGCCGTGATGACCAGCCGATCCGTTGAGCGCGTGCCCTTGAATTGGAAGAAATCGTCGTCGACGTTCTCGGTGTCGCCGCCGAGATTGATGGTCTGGCGCAGAAAGGCGCGATGCAGGCGCGCATAGGGCGTCGATGAGCCGATCTTGTACGCCTCCCCGCTTGTAAAGCCGGCGACACCATGGGTATCGTTGAGACCGTGGCCCTGGTCGATTTCCGGATTGGCCCAGAATTCGGCGCCCTTCCATAATTTGACACCGACGGACAACGTCGTGTCGAAGGTCTCCTTGGTCTGCGCCCCGCCGGTAAGGCTGTTAGGCCCTTCGTACGGAGAACGGAACGCCGGATAGGCCTGCTGGACGTATGTCGCTTGCCCATGCACCGCGAAAATATCGGCGTTGTCCGTGAAGCGCGAGGGCGCGACAGATGCAGGCCGCGAAGGATCGTCGAAGCGATAGTTGAGAGCGAGACGGAATTGATGTTCCGAAAAGTCCGACGAGACGCGCTGACCGGACACCGGGAAGTTCACGTCAACCGACGGAAAATCGGTCCAGAGATACTCGCCACGGATGGTCCAGCTCGGCGCAATCGCCGTCTCGATGCCGGCGCCGGCCGCCCAGCCGAATCGGTAGAGAAAGCGGTCTTCCGTATTGCCGGTCGCGTTCTGGACCAGCTCCTGCTGGTTGTAAGTCCAGGCGAGGCCGCCCGTGGCGTAGAACAGCCAGTGTCCCGGCGCGTAACCGATGCGGCCACGCACGGTGCCTGAGGCCAGCACGGTTTCGCTGAAAGTTCCGGCGCCGAAGCTTGGAGAATTGAAGTTTGAGATACCGCCGGTGGTCAGGCCAGAGACCGCATCCGGAAAGGTCGGGAACGAGCCGTCGGCCTCGATGCCAAACACGACGCGATTTCGCAGCATATAATTGTAGCCGGCCTGAATGCCCTCGAACCAGCTGCCGCTTTCCTTGAAGGCACTGGGCGACTTGTAGAGCCCGAATGAGCCGGAAACCGGCGCGCCACCGCCTGTTGGAGCCATGCTCCAACCGGAATTTCCGGCCGCCAGCCCGATATGGCCGCCGACATAGAAGCCGGTCCAGTCATAGCCAGGCGCGATATAGGGGACCGGAGCTTTGGTCGGCAGGATCGGAAGATCCGCGGCAAAGGCCGAGTTGTTCCAAGACACGAGCCAGACGGCAGCGACTGACAGGATTTTTGGGCCAAGAGCATGCCGGGGTTCGGCCGACTTTCGAGCCAAGGAGAAGAACGCATTCCTGATCCCGTGCAAGCGACACTTGCCAGATTCCTTTCCGGTGACTTCGGTGCAACGGAGCTCTGGATGGGTTGCATGGCGCGAGCGCGGAGCGTTTTGACCTCGCATTTCAGCGTCAGTAATTCTCAAGACTTTCTTCACGGTAACCCCCAATCATACTCTCTTTGGATTTTCAGATCTCATTCGATGAGCGTGTCGATACGCTAGCCTGCTGCGGCCGATCGCGCCCGAAACCGGCACCTGCACCTAGCCGATGCGAAGGCGAGACTAAGCGGGGCCTGGTCAATCGATACCGCCATTGATCTTTTCTTTCCCTGTAACCTGTTGAACCCTGTTTGGCCGTCGCCCCAGCGCAAGCCTGCCGCCCGCGAGTTCAAAAAAACGCGCGATCGAGAGCGCCGCCCGTAGGATCCGGCTTGATATGGCGCCGCGGCGATAAATTGCCGTGGCACTGCGCAGAGTTGCGCTCGCCAGCCTGAGAAAGACGATCGCAGTCCAGCGGCGCCCAATGGTCGCGCCGCGACATTCCGCGATTTGAAGATTTTCACGCCGAGAGCACTGTGAATATCTCCAAGGTGAGCCTGATCCGGCCCGGCGGTGTGGGCGGACGGGGCACGAACGCCGGTACCGATGCTTTCGTCATTCGTGTCATTGACGACGGTCATGCTTCACTCCTGTCCACCCCCGCCGGTTCGAGCTTCGGTCCGTCGGAAAGGGGATGACGTTCGCCTTGGGCGCGATGTGGCGCCGGGGCGCGGTTACCTTTTTGTCGAAGAGCAGCGCAAGCCCGAGTCCCGCGACATTGCCGACGAGGCTAGCGGTTTGGCGAACGACGCCGACGGCGCTCTCGACAACCGGCTCGAGGAGATCGTGGACGGCGCTCAATCGTAGGGGCGTGCCCGTCGCTTCTTTGCCTGGCATTTGTCCGTTGAATCGTCCGGTCCCGCTCATCTCACGCCTCATTGCTCTTCGACTGGCGTGGACAGGCATGCTCGCGGTGGTGCTCCTTGGGAGGCTTCTCGGCGATCCCGAACTCGTCGGCGCGGGCGCACATCTCGGACCAGACTTGGTCCGGATGAATTCCGGCGCGATACCAGAGTATGACCAGGTGGTAGAGGAGATCGGCGCTCTCCCGGACGATGCCGTGGCACTTGCTCGCCATGGCCTCAAGCGCGACTTCGCCGCTTTCCTCGAAGACCTTCTGCGCGACCTTGCGGGTGCTGGACGCGAGCAGCTTGGCAGTGCGTGGATGGCTTTCGGCGGTTACGTCGGCGAGCGAGCGATAGAGGCGATCAAGCTCGTTGGTGCCTGCCAGCGCGGTCGAATGGCGGCGAAAGTTCAACCTTGTGCCGGCGACGGAAGGATTCGCGGCCTCGGGGACGAGTGTGGGGGCAGCGGCGCCCTCGGGCGCTCCGATCCCTTGAACGGTAGCCATAATCCTTCTCCTTGTTCACCTAAAATGCCGTCGTTGAGGTCATTCAAACTTTGCTCTTGCCGAGGGTCTTTCGGAGCGCCAGATCGCCCACGATTTCTTCGACAGACGCGAAGACCAGCGGACCGCGAGCAGAGCCGCCTTGGCGCTAAGGAGACCGTGCGCTGCAAGGACGCGCGCCGTTGCAACGATCCACTTGGCGGCCAACGAATAGCCCCGGTGTTTCAGCCGCCTGGTGATCGCACACGCTGATCGCATCACCGACTGCTGAACCCGTCTTGGTCGCTCCATGCACGAATTCGCGCATAACTCCGATCGATCCAGGCCAGTCCCGATCGCCTGAGATGTCTGTTCCGCCAATGCGAGAGAACGACCAGCTCGATGCGTCCCAACAACCAGAGCAGCACGCGAACCCGAAGCGGAAGACGTTGGTGCGAGATTGGACCGTTCATCGTCTTCGCCTCCATTAGCGGATCTGACAGCATCGCAGCCGGCATAGACTCCGCAGTCCCTCAGCAGAGCTAATGCGTCCACCGCTTCGAGCGGCGTGGCGGAGGCGCGCTCTCTCAGAGCAGCAATCGCGCACGCGCGAAGCCAAATCTCTGGACCGACAAACGAGCCAAGCACATCTCGAGGGCGCTGCCAGAATTGCGGTTGACGACCGCCGGAGCTGGCTCGCTGCGCGGGTGATTTGGACCATGTCTTGCGACGCATGCACATGAGACCCTCCTCATCCGGCCGTGCGAGGACGCTGGACGATGCACAGCGGACTGAGACCTCCTGTGTCCGCTCGGCAGGCACGCCGCCGTGCTGTGCGAGCCCACATGACACAGGCGGGTTCCCTCGAACGGATTGAAATTTGCTGGGGAAACATCATTGGCCATCTCCCCGCGCGCTATTTCGAGTCCGAACTTGACGGTGTCGAAGGAGCTTCCTTGTTGGTCTGCGCTCCACCGAGCTGCGGGATGTGAACCTCGGCCCCAGTGGCCGCCAGGATGATCTTGAAGCCGATCAGCGCGACCGCGATGAGCAGGTAACCACGCAGTACACCCATCCAAAGTTTGGTCATCGGTGTCAGGTTCGGAGCCGGCAGGCGGTCGAGTGAGGGCATCCGCCACTTTCGACGCTCGGGCAGCGTCATTTCATTGAAGCGCTGGTCGCGATCGCGGTCCGCCCTGTCAACAAGCGGGTCGCGGCGGAGGATACGCGTGAACAGGAAGCCGACCAGACCCAGCATCGAGCCACCGATCAGGATCTTTTCAATCGCTTCGCTGCTCAGATCTGGAAATACAGTCGCTGAGGTCAGGATGATCGACAGCAAGACGAGTACCCAGATGATCGCGCCAGTGAGGATGTTCAGCTTCGGACCGTTGCTCCAAGGTCCAAGCACAGCCTTGTCATTGCAGAGCAGCAGGAGAAACACCGTAGCGCTCGGCAGCAGGATCCCGGCCAACGCCTGCACCGCATTTGTGAGGAAACCCAGGAACTCGTCGCTCGAGAAAGCCACGAGGGCCGCCGCGACCGCTATGATCACCCCGTAAGCAGCGTAGAATCCGATGGCGTCCGAGACCTTGCGGTGCAACGAGTGGCGGAACGCAAAGACATCGGCGATTGCATAGGCCGTCGCCAGCGAGACTGCTGCGGCGCCGATGAGGCAAGCGTCCAAAAGGGCGATGGCGAAGATTGCGGCTGGATAGGCCCCGACGTATTTGTCGAGCGCGCTTAGAACGCCGCCAGCATTGGCGAAATTGCCGAACTCAGGCTTTCCGGCAAACATTTCGGCAGTGAATGCGATCATGGCAACGGCGCCGATCATGACCAGGCCGATTCCGATCACGAGGTCGACCTTCTCGTACGCGCTGAAGGCTGGCGTAATTCGCTTGTCGACGACGTAGCTTTGCTGGAAGAAAAGCTGCCACGGCGCAACGGTGGTGCCGACCATGGCGATGACGAGCAGCAACACCGTTGCCAAGTCAGAATGCGCGGGCCACTGCGGCACGAAGAAGCTATAGGCCATCTGACTGAGAGGCGGATGCACGGCGTGGAGCACGGGTAGCAGCAGCAGGCTGCCGATGACCAGAACGATGGCGAATCGTTCGAAGCGCTGGAAGCTGCCGGTGCTGACTGCGGCCAAGATGAGCAAAGCTGCAACGAACAGTCCGGCAACCTTCGGTAAACCGAAATATTCAAGAGCGAAGGTAATGCCGATAAACTCAGTGATGATCGTCAGGACGTTCAGCAGAACCAGGTCAATGATGCTGAATGCCCCCCAAAACTTGCCGAAGCGCTCGAAGATCAGCCGCGCATGGCCGACGCCGGTCACAGCGCCGAGCCGGGCAACCATCTCCTGGTTCACGTACAGCACCGGGATCAGGAGCATCAGCACCCACATCAGGGTGGTGCCGTAGTTTTGACCGGCTTGCGTATATGTCCCGAACGCGCCGGCGTCATTGTCGCCGACCATGACGATCAGTCCGGGACCCACGATCGCCGCCAAAGTTACCAGCCTGGCCCGCCAGGTCTTCCGTGTGGCGGTGTCGTGCTGCCGGATCGTACCGAAGGCGCCGTGGATGTCGCCGACATGCGCGCTGTCCAGGACAGCCGGTGCGCTCGAGGCCAGTTCGATCTCTTCGAGCGCCGTGGGAGAAGTATCGGACATATCAAACTCCGTTGAATCGAGATTTTATGGTGGCAGGTTCATTGGTTCAGGCCTCCGCCGTTGCGAGGCGGTTCGGTAGCTTTGCAGCGACGCCAGAGCTCCTGGCACCGTCGGCCGGGATCGCGAGCACAGGGATCTGCGCGTTTGTCGCGCGTTGGATGAGAGCGGCGGTATGCCGCCCGCCCGGAAAGGCCAGGACCAGGGCGGGCCGGCTGTCCTCAAGCATAAAATCGTTGCGCCGCCCCTCGGCCTTCTTGCCATACAGCTCCCAATTGGGCGGATAGCGCACGACGGCGACGTCGTTGCGACGCGCCCACTCTTCGGCCGCGATGCCGGCTCCTGTCATGCTGCCGTGAATGAGAACCGTGATGCGCCTTTGCCAATGCAGCCGGACGAGCTCACGATGGACTTTCTCGGCGTCCTCGAAGTGACGCCCTCCGCAGACGAGAATGCGCATGGTCGTGTCCTTTCGGGCGGGAGTTAAGAGAGCAGAGGTGGCGCCAAATCGCGGGTGCCGTCCGCGGCATCGTGGCGTGACATGGGTCGCGCCATCCCGGACGGCGGGCGCGCGGAGCCGGCTCCATCCGTCCAAGCGCACAATAAGCGCGCAAGGCGAAGCAGGGCCTGCGGAGAGCGCAGGCAGCAAAGCTACCAAAGCATTCATCGGGCAATCCCATCGGTTGATCGCAGCTGCAGAACCGCAGCCGTAAGGCGCACGGCAGCACCGTGCGGCGATACGATCAATCGTCGGGATTCTTTAGATCGGCCGCCGCCTCGGACAGCCAACTCGCAGTCGGCCGGCCACCCGATCCGACCCTCCACTGCATAATGAGCCCTGGCCTTGTCGGGCGACGAACAGCCGACTTCACGGCTGGACGCGGCCGCACAGGCGGAACATAGAGACGAGCGGGGATAGGAGCTCCCCGATTCACATCGACATTGAGAAGAGCGGCCACGGCCACCTCCTTCGGTTCAAGCGGTTGCTCGAACCCGGGTGGCCTGACCCGACAGGCTCAGCAGCGGAGCGCTGGCACTGTTACGGCGACAAAACCGACCCGGGCGACGATCCCACCCAGCGAAGCGTTCACAGCAGGCGGCTGGCGCCTACTATCGCCCTCCGAGGGTGCGTTGCTAGATCGCGGGTTCATGTGATCCCTTGCTGTGCCAATCCCGATCCAACCCACAGCGGGCTGGACCACGACGCGAAGGTCTTTCCAGACCCTTCATTTCGCGCGCCAGTCTTATATACTCCAAGGGGTATATTACAACTATACCCGGGTATAGCGGAGGAGCGCCATGGCGCACGCGGTGCTGGAGAAGCAAAAGCTGCTCAACAGAGTTCGGCGCCTTAGGGGACAGGTGGACGCGATCGAGCGCGCGCTCATCGCGGACGAAGGTTGCGGCGACGTGATGCGCCTGGTCACGGCGACCCGCGGCGCAATCAATGGAATCATGGCGGAAGTCGTCAATGGACACATTCGAATGCACATGATCGATGCAAATCGCACACCATCGCAAGCCGAACGTGACGCAGCGGTCGAGTTGATCGACGTTTTGCGAACCTACATCAGGTGAACTGCCATGACTGAAGGCGACACTCAAGTTCGGCCCCCTGCAGAGGTCGGCGTCGGCGCAGAGCCAACCGGGGCGCATCCACAGATCTCGATCACGAGCCGATTGGCGGCAATGATCGCACTCGGCCTTGGGCCGACAGGCTATATTCGGTCGGCCGCGCTCCCGCTGGTGACCGCCGTGCTTACCCTTGCGATCTTTATTGTCGACACCGTAACCCCCTATGAGATCCCTGCCGCAACCTTCTATGTGGTCGTCGTTCTCTTGTCCCTGCGCTTCTGTCGCGAACAGGGCGTGATCACGGTATCGGCGATATGCGTCGTGCTCACCATCGTAAGCTACGTCTTGACCCCGGGCGGCAACTTCGAGACTGGGATCATCAGTACCGGGATCAGCCTTCTGGCGCTGGCAGCAACGACGTATCTCGCCGTCAAAATCGAATCCGCCCGCATAACGGCCCAACAGGCACAGGCGCATCTTGCCCATGTTGCCCGCATCACAACCCTTGGTGAAATCGCCGCCTCGATCGCCCATGAGGTCAATCAGCCGCTGGCTGCAATCGTCACCCATGCGAATGCATGCACGCGCTGGATCCACGCGCAGCCTTCAGATCTGGAGAAAGCCGCAGCTTCGATTGAGAGCATTGTCGATGACGCAAATCGAGCCAGTGAGATCATCCATCGCATCCGAGCGTTCGTCACGCGCGCGGAACCGAAAAGGGATTGGATTGACATCAACGGTGTAATTGATGAAGTGCTTGCACTGATGCAAACCCAGTTTCGTGAGAACCAGATCGATCTCCGCACGAATTTGGCGAACAGCCTTCCCAAGATCTTCGGCGACCGTATCCAACTTCAACAGGTGGTTCTCAACCTTCTCGTTAATGGAATAGATGCAATCAACGCCGCTCCGAATGACGATCGAGAAATTTCCGTGGGCTCCTCGAAGTCTGCCGCTCACAGCGTAACGATCACAATAGCGGATTCCGGAGTCGGCATTGACCCCGCATCTGTCAATAGTCTTTTTGATGCCTTTCATTCCACCAAGAGCGAAGGCATGGGAATTGGACTCTCGATCTGCCGCTCCATCATTGAGGCTCACGGCGGGCAGATCTGGGCGGCGCCGAACAAGCCACGTGGTGCGATATTTTGTTTCACTTTGCCCGCAGATGGGGAGAGAATGTTGTGACACGAGTTCAACCCTTTCATTTCCGGGACAGCACCGTAGTCGTCATCGATGACGACCCCTCGGTCCGCAAAGCGCTAACGAACCTCTTTAGCTCTGTCGGGCTAAACGCTCATATGTTCGCATCGATTAAGGAGTTCTTGGCTTGGTCGATGCCCGATACACCGATCTGCCTGGTGTTGGACGTCAGAATGCCGGGCCGGAACGGTCTCGACTTCCAACAGGAGTTCTCGCGGTCTCACGCCGAGATTCCAGTGGTGTTCATCACCGCGCATGGAGATATCCCGATGTCCGTCCGCGCCATGAAGTCGGGCGCCATAGAATTTTTGACCAAGCCGTTCAAGGATCAAGATTTGCTCGATGCGATCTATGCCGGTCTCGCGAAATCTCAAACTCGACGTGAAGAGATGGCGACGATCGGAGACCTGCGCGCCAGGTATGAGTCGCTTTCAGTGCGGGAACGCCAGGTCATGGACATGGTCGTCAAAGGTCAGCTTTCAAAGCAGATTGCTGCCAAGCTTCGTCTCAGCGAAATCACGGTGAAAGTTTGTCGCGGGCAGATCATGCGGAAGATGCAGGCCACTTCCTTGCTCGAACTCGGACGCATGTCCGAGAAACTGGACAGAATAGCGAATTGAGTTGGGCTTACCGCCGGAGAAAGCCAGCGAGTTGCTCGCGCAATATCTCCCGGTCGCGGTCGACAAAGCGACACCCGAAAGCAAATTGCCTTCACAGCAGCAATCACTTACATTTTAGTCGCGTTCGTCGACCTCACTTTTGTGAAAGCCGGCGCCCGTCCTGTTGTCGGACGGTCGCCGGAGCCGACGGGAGATGACATGATAGCCAGAGGTCGCCAAAGCTCGTTACTGATGGAGAAGTTCGCGGCACTCCGTTGGGGTGTTATGCGGTTGTCGTGATGTCCTTTGGTTTATGCGCTCTCGCGAGCGCGCGCGCCGACGCACCGCTGCGGAACACGTATTGGAAGCTCACGCATCTTGCCGACACGCCGACCCGGACAGCCGCGCGGCAGCGAGAGGCGCATTTGATTTTTGTCGCGCACCAACAACGTGTTTCCGGCAGCGGCGGCTGCAATCGGGTCATGGGCGGGTTCGAGCTCGACGGCGATAAACTTCGTCTCAGCCGGATTGTTGCGACAAGGATGGCGTGCCCGGACGGCATGGAGCAGGAGCAGCTCTTCCTGAAATCGCTCGGCGACGTTGAACATTACCGCATTATCGGTAGTCAGCTCGAATTGCTCGACAGATCGGGCGAGGTTATCGCCCGCTTCAAGGCGGTAGCGTTGCACTGACGGCGCGCGCTCGGTTCGGGCCCGGCGACGCCAATCAACGGGAGTGGAGTATGCGACGGATCATAACGTGTTGACCAGATCCGTAAGGTCCGACTTTGGCGGAATTGCTACAGGAGCGGCCTACCCCGGCAGCATGCGCTGCATGACGCGGTCACGATAGACGAACGCGTGCGCAAATGCCGCGAGCACATGCACTCCGACGAACACGAGCAGCATCCACTCTGCTACCTGATGCAGGCCGTCGATCGCTTTGCCCGCGGCCGCGTTGTCGGAGGCGAGCATTGGCAGCGGAAACAGATAAAAGTAGGAAACCGACCAGCCCCGAAACGAGGCGAACAACCAGCCGGTCAACGTCGTCGCGAGTACCAGGATATAGAGCATCCAGTGCACCAGTCCGGAGCTCAGGCGCTGCCAGGGCGGCAACGTGCTCTCCGGCGCGACGGGGTGGATCAGCCGCCAAACCAGGCGCAGCACGATGATAATGAGAATCGTGATGCCGAAGGAAATGTGAAAGATCATGCCGGCACCGGGTGTCATGCCCCGATGAATGTCTGGCATCAGCCAGCCGATCGCATATTGCATCAGAAGGAGAGCGACGATCAGCCAATGAAATACTTTGGCGGTGGTGTCGTAACGAAGACGAGGGGTCATGGGCATAGGATTCTCGTAGGTGATGGCAGGATTTACCAGCTTCTCTGCGCTGAGTGTGACATCGGATTGACAGGTCCGACGGATGTCCGAACGATCATGCGTGATGTCCTGTCAGTCCCGCCCAGCCCTGATAGGCGACATAAAGACCGACCAGGATGATCAGAGCGCTGGACAGATAGGGAGCTCGCCGCGCCACCGTACCGAACCATGAGAAGCGTTTGGAGGCGTGGTGGACGCTGAGGGCTGCCGCCGCGCCGACCACCACCAGTGTTACCGCTAGCCCGATCGAGAAGCTGAGCACTAGCACGGCACCGAGTGCGAATTGCTTGAGCTGAAGGCACAGCAACAGGACGGTGATCGAGGCAGGACAGGGGATAAGGCCTCCGGTCAAGCCAAACATGACGATCTGCCCAGTCGTCACATTGCGGTCGGCAAACCTGCGGCGGATATCGTTGGCATGCGCGAGCTCATGGGCGTCCTGATATTCGCCTGACGAGATGTCAAGACCACGAAGCTCCTCATGCAGGTGGTCATGGCCGTGATCATGGTCCTCCACGAAGGACAGATCATAATCATGCGTGTGGCCGCCATGACCGAGGCTGACACGCGCCATGAATTCGTGCGGCTCGGGAATCTCGTCGACGGATTCGAGATAGCCGCCGCGATCGACGAACGTGAAAGCTTGGCGAGCGCCATCCGGCCGTTCCGTCGTCACCGTGACGTCCTTCGCGGACCAGGCCTGCCCCTTCTCGGTGCGAATGCGCCAGCGCGGCGGTACGCCGTCCTCAAAGACCTGCACGGCGATCACGCCATGGCCGGTGTCGATGCGCCGGATGTCTTCGCCATGACCGTGATGATGGTCATGCCCATGGTCATGCGTGCCGCTGGCCGCCCTGGCGCGCTGCTGGTCCTGCCAGGTCCGCCTGAGCATCCAGAGAGCGATGGCAATGATGACCGCGGCGGACGCGAGCTGGAAATAGGGCTCAAAGCTTTCCGCGTCGACACCTTGCCAGAAGTACATGCCGCCGAGCGCGATGATCCATACAATAATGGTGTGAGAGATCGTCGCCGCAACTCCCAACAGCACGGCCTGGGTGACGGTGCCGCGGATCGCCACGATGAACGCGGCCATCAAGGTCTTGGAGTGGCCAGGCTCCAGGCCATGCAGCGCGCCGAGCAGGATGGCACTCGGGATGAACAGCCAGGCATGGGCCGTGCCCTGCTGGAGAAGTTCGGCAAAGGACGGCATCTGCGCCTCTCACAGGTATTTGGTGATTTCCTTGAACTCGTCGATCGGCCGGCGCTGCGCGCGTGGCAGCGTCCCGACTGCCTCCTCGAGGCAGTTATCCAGGTGATCCCGGATCAGGGTCTTTTTGGCCTGGCAGACCGCCTTCTCCACGGCGTGGAGCTGTTGGGCGATGTCGACGCAGGACCGGCCTGCTTCGATCATCTCGACGATGCTGTGGAGGTGCCCCTCCGCGCGCCTGAGACGCTTCGCAATCTCGGGATGGCTCTGGTGACGATAGCTTTCTGACATGGCATTATGCTATCCCCTTGGAGGGGATATGGCAAGATGCCAGGTGGACAGGATTTGACCTTGAGGGGGAACGCTAAAGTCCCGAATCGTCAAGCCCGAAATTGGCCTCTCGATGAGACACGGCCTTTGCGCATAGGTGGAGCATGATTGGAGCGACCATCAGCGAGGCGCGACGTTGGATGGCGATTGGAATATTTCGCCTGGCGGGCCTGACCTTGCGCGGCGCAATGATCCTTCACCGGCAGCACAGGATTTCACACAGCAGTCTTCGAAACATCTTATCTGGAACGCGTTGGCTGGAACGGCTCGGACTCGTCCTCGCTTTCGGCCGTCGGCGAAGGCCCCCGAAAGTTGGAGAGGATTCTTGCAAGTGAGCACATCGATCGATCAAGCCGCCCTCTGCCTCGGAACCGCTACGCTCATGGGAGCATGCATCGGATTCGAACGCCAATGGCGGCAGCGAATGGCGGGGTTGCGCACCAATACATTGGTTGCGATCGGCGCGGCGAGTTTTGCAATCTTCGAGAGCCTATTCCCCAACGACGGAAGTCCTACCCGGGTGGCGGCGCAGGTCGTTTCCGGCATCGGCTTTCTGGGCGCTGGCATCATCTTTCGCGAGGGGCTTCAGGTCAGCGGGCTCAACACCGCCGCGACCTTGTGGTGCTCGGCGGCGGTAGGATTGCTGGCGGGAAGCGGCCATCCACTGCATGCGGCGGTCGCGACCGGCTTTGTCATTCTGGTGAATCTGACCTTGCGGCCGCTGGTTCGTCTCATCAATCGGCAGCCGATCTCGCAGGCCGAGGCGGACCTCCAATATCGCATCCGGGTCGTCTGCGGCAACCCGGATGAGGCGCATATTCGAGCCCTGCTCCTGCACGGCACCGGCAATGCCCATCTCAGTCTGCGCCGGCTGGACAGTACCGACCTTGGCGAGAGCGGACGCGTCGAAGTCATCGCACAGCTCACGGCGCAGTCGAGCAGCGATGCAGTCCTTGAGCAGATCGTAGGTCGTCTCAGTCTTGAACCGACGGTTTCGGCGGCAAGCTGGAGTGTTGGTCCTCTCCTGGAATAGCAATCATCGATAGATTGTCGGAGTGCATGCATGTGAATCCAAAGCTCGCCACGGAAAGTCTGCTGGGCCTCGTGGCAAAAGCGTTTGGCGGAGGCCAAAATCCGGTCTGCGGACTTGCCCAATTGAAGAGCTTGGGATTCTTGTTGTGCGGGTCCATGAAGTACGGATGTCGGCCTCAAACTGCCTGACGGAAGCGCCAACACCTTGCTGAATCTGCCTTCTGATAACCCAGCGAACCAGCGCTCGATCTGACTGATCCACGACGCAGAAGTCCGCTTAAGGTAGGCATGATAATGAGGCTGGCGGACGGTCCACGCCTTGATCTTGGATGTCGGGGTGGGCCATGTGTCCATAAAGATATGGACATTGACGCCCTCAAGAATTCGAGCATACGGGCACGTAGGCAGTACGCGCGGGTCCAAGGAGGGTTATGAGGCCTCTTCTATCCCCTAGGGAGGATAGGTGATATATCCGGAGGGAGGATAGGAGACATTAGATCAATGCGTGACCACCCTCACCTTGCAATCGCTCGGCGCCTGAAACGCGCCAATGGCCATCTCGAAACCATCATCGAAATGGTCGAAAGCGGCCGGCCCTGCGCGCAGATCGCCCAGCAATTGCAGGCGGTCGAGAGCGCCATCGAAAGCGCGAAGAAGGCGTTGATCCACGACCATCTCAGCCACAGCCTGGAGCAGTCCTTCAAGGCGCATGGCCTGAAAAGCCAGGCAGCGCTGAAGGGTTTCAAGCTGATCGCAAAATACCTTTGACGTCGGGCCACAACTGCGCGGACCGACGTACGCCGACTGCCCGAGCAAGCTCGCTGAAAGGGATAACGCCCCAGGCATTTGTCAGAGCTGCCTGCGACCACCGCGTGCTCTACTCGTCTCACCGGCCCGTTTGGGCCGGGCGGTCCTATCCGGATTGGGCCGCATCGACAATCATTCGCAACTAGCTGGAGGCCTTCGGTCCACCGCTGACCTCCCACGATAAAATCCTCCCGGGAGGATCGTGACCATCCTCCGTGGAGGATAGCTAAATTGGCTTGACAGGGTTCGGATACGGGCGTACGGGCCGGTCTGCTGTCGGAACCGATCGTTTCCGACCACATTGTGAACCAAAGGCAATCTGAGTGGGGTCGAAAGGCTCCAGAAGGAACATGGGCAGTAGCATCTCTGGCATGGCCCGCTCCACGGCGTTTGTGGGGCTCGTGATGCCGCAGAAATTGAAAATCGACCGTGTCCGCTGCTGCGGCGTGAGAGTTGCCGGTCGCGCATAAGCGCCGCCCCATCCTCACCAGCCTGCCGCGGAACGCGGAAGTGGAGGTGAGCGATGTTCGAAAGACTCGCAAAATTCCGGAGTATTGCGCAGTGGCTGAAGACGCCGCTGGGCGAACCCGTTCGTTCCCATCAAGTCCAGTCCAATGACAACCGGCCGGGTTTTCGCCACCCGGAGGGCTCGGGCCTGCGTCCACACCACGCCTTGGCATGTCATTGGTTTCTCGTCCCCGGCGGAACGCACCTGGAGTGCCGGTGGGAGCTCGCAGCCGCCGGCGACCGGTCGACCGGCGGTCGAGGCAGGTCATCGCATGTCGCGGGTCCGCCCCTCGTCCCGGCCATCGGTCACATGGCTGCACGCGAACAAATCGCCAGTTAGTCGAAACGACGGTCCCAGGCTGTACAGGTAAGCGCAATGAACATGATCAATCCCATTCACAAAGAGGTCAGCCGGGCCGCCGTTCTCGACGAGGCCCACATCGGCGACATCCACGGAGCGCTCGGCACGATCCGGCACCATGATCATGGGCCGAGAAAGGGTCTTTGGGCACGATGGAAGACGCTGGTCGCGATCCTCGGACCCGGCCTGATCGTCATGGTGGGCGACAATGATGCCGGCGCGTTCGGTACCTATACACAGGCCGGTCAGAACTACGGCACCACCCTCCTGTGGACGCTGATGCTGCTGATCCCGGTGCTCTACGTGAACCAGGAGATGGTGGTGCGCCTTGGCGCGGTGACCGGCGTCGGCCATGCGCGGTTGATCTTCGAACGCTTCGGCAAGTTCTGGGGTGCGTTCAGCGTGATCGATCTGTTCCTGCTCAATGCCCTGACGCTGGTCACCGAGTTCATCGGCGTCAGCCTGGCCCTGCGCTACCTCGGCCTGCCGCAGTTCTGGGGCGTCCTGGCTTCAGCCCTGATCGTGATGCTCGCCGTGAGCACCGGCAATTTCCGCCGTTTCGAACGGTTCGCGATTTTCCTGGTGTTCGGCAGCCTGCTTCTGGTGCCCATCGTCTTGATGGTCCACCCGCCAGTGGACCAGATCGCGACCGATTTCCTGGTCCCGAAACTGCCCAAGGACAGCAATCTGAGCGAGGTGATGCTGCTGATCATTGCGATCGTCGGCACCACGGTCGCGCCCTGGCAGCTGTTCTTCCAGCAGAGCTATCTCATCGATAAACGGATCACGCCGCGCTTCATCCACTATGAGCGCTGGGATCTTTGTCTCGGCATCGCGCTTGTTGTCCTCGGCGCGGTGGCGATGATGGGCTTCTCGGCGGCGATTTTCGCGGGACGGCCGGAGTTCGGCAACTATACCGATGCGCTGGGCACCGCGGCGGGGCTGGAGATATACGCGGGCCGGCTGCCGGCGGTGCTGTTCGCGCTCGCCTTGCTGGACGCCAGCATTGTCGGCGCCGCCGCCGTCTCGCTGTCCACGGCTTACGCGATCGGCGACGTCTTTTCACTGAAGCACTCGCTGCATCGCAAGCCGTCCGACGCGAAAGGCTTTTATGGTGTCTATTTCGCGCTGATCATCATCGCCGCCGTGCTGGTGCTGACGCCGGGAACACCGCTCGGACTACTGACCAACGCTGTGCAGACCCTGGCGGGTGTGCTGCTGCCGAGCGCGACGGTATTCCTGCTTCTGCTGTGCAACGATAAGGCGGTGCTTGGCCCCTGGGCGAATTCGCGGATGCTCAACCTCTTTACCGGAGCCGTGGTCGCGGTTCTTGTGATGCTCTCGATCATTCTCACCGCTTCCGTGCTCTTTCCGGACATCAGCGAGCAATGGATCGTCGGCATCCTGGTTGGCGGAAGCATTCTGGGCATCCTGATCACAATCGGCGCCAAGCTGTTCGAGCATTCCCGCCGCCCGGCCGCCGCTCGGGTCAAGCCGAGGCGAGCCGGGCAGAAGATTGACGTTTATGACAACTGGCGGATGCCCCCGCTCAGCGAACTGCCTCCCGCCCGGCTCAGCGTGCTCAGCCGGCTCTGGATGATCGTCTTGCGCGGCTATCTCATTGTTGCCGGCGGCCTGGTCATCGTCCGCATCTTTCAGCTCGCGACAGCAGGCGCTTGAGAAGACCAGAGCGGCCAAGACTGGGTTGAAAGCACCGTTATCGCGATGGCGGGGCAAGATCGGCCAGAGCCAGGCAAGAGAGGCGACGTTCGCCGCGCAGCTTAACAGAAGCTTAAGAAATCAGGCGCTTTCTTGCGCGCCCGACCTATTCCAGTGGTCCGTCGTCCAATGGATCCTGCTCAAACGCGTCTCGGTTCGGAGCCATTTACCTTTTGTGCGACTTGAGGAAGTGAGCAAATGCCTTCAGCGTGACGTCCGAGACGTGATGCTCCATTCCCTCGGCATCAGCCTCGGCGGATTCGGCGGGAACGCCAACCGCGCGAAGCAGGTCGACAACCAGCCTGTGGCGTGCGCGGACCCGTTCCGCTAGTGCGTGCCCCTGCTCAGTGAGGAACACTGCCCGATAAGGCCGTGAGGTCGCCAATCCCGCCCGCTTCAAGCGCGAGATCGCCTTGATCGCGGTAGCATGAGATACGCCCAGTCTGCGCGCAATGTCCGTGGGACGCGCTTCGCCTGAACTCGCCAACAGGTCCGAAATCAGCTCGACATAGTCCTCGAACAGGGCCGTCGACTGTGCCGATCGCGTCTTGCCAAAGCGACGCGCCTGGATCAGCTCGGTCGGCAGCTCGGGTGTTTCACCGCTACCCCGGCTCACCTTCCCAGGTGTCGTCGACTGCAAGACCATGATCCTAACTCGTTGGAATCCGATGCTTTGAGAGAACACATTTGCACCATCGTGTCAAAATGTAGCCTAAGCGACATTAGGTTGCCATTGACAACTACAGATCAGCCCTTACTCTGTAGCTCATGCTACATTTTCATGTGAGGGCTGGGCCTTCGAGATGACCGAAACCGTCGCGCAGGGGGACTCGCTTTCCGAACGGACCGTTTCGATGGCCCGGCAGGTGTTGGCCGGCGAACGCGGAGGACTGCGCGCCTATCTGGCATTTGCCGGTCCCGCGGTGATTGCCTCGATCGCCTACATGGACCCCGGCAATTTCGCGACCAACATCCAGGCGGGAGCGAAATATGGCTATTCGCTCTTGTGGGTCGTGCTGGCCGCCAACCTGATCGCGATGCTATTCCAAGCGCTCTCGGCCAAGCTTGGGATTGTGACAGGCCGCAATTTGGCGGAGATGTGCCGGGAACACTTCCCGCGGCCCGTGGTGTGGGCGATGTGGGTGGTCAGCGAGATTGCCGCCATGGCGACTGATCTCGCCGAATTTCTTGGCGGCGCGATCGGCCTCTCTCTGCTGTTTCATATGCCGCTGTTCGCCGGGATGGCGGTCACGGCAATGATCACCTACGGCGTATTGATGTTCGAAGGGGTCGGCTTCCGGCCGATCGAGCTGATCATCGGCGGCATGGTGAGCATTATAGCCCTTTGCTACGTGGTCGAGTTGTTCATGGCTCCGGTCGATTGGGCTTCAGCCGCGATGCATACCGTGCTGCCTCAGATCCCCGATGCCGAGGCGCTGCTGCTCTCGGTCGGCATCATCGGCGCCACCGTGATGCCACACGCGGTTTACCTGCATTCCGGACTGACGCAGGCGCGGATGCCGGTTCACAACGATAGCGAGCGGCGGACGGTTCTGCGCTTCTCCAATCGGGAAGTGATTATTGCTCTCGTGGTGGCAGGGCTCGTCAACATGGCCATGGTCATGATGGCCTCGGGCGCATTCCACGCGGGTCATCCCGACGTGGCGGAAATCGAAACTGCCTATCACACCCTGACGCCGCTGCTCGGGATCGGTGCCGCCGGGGTGTTCCTGCTGTCGCTCATCACCTCGGGCATATCCAGTTCGACGGTGGGGACCATGGCCGGCCAGATGATCATGCAAGGCTTCATCCGTTTTCGAATCCCGATCTTCATCCGCCGGCTTGTGACCATGCTACCCGCCTTCATAGTGGTCGCACTCGGTGCCAATGCGACGAGTTCGTTGGTTGTCAGCCAGGTCGTGCTCTCAATCGCACTCCCGCTGCCGATGATCTCGCTCCTGATCTTCACCAGCCGTCGCGATATCATGGGAGAGTTCGTGAACAGCCGGCTGACCTTCGTCGCTGCGCTGGTGGGGACGACAGTGGTCGTGTTGCTCAATATGTTCCTCATCCTGCAAACCTTCGGCGTATCGATACTGGGGCTGTCCGCTGGGGCCTAAGCGGGGTGCAACGGATCTACAGAGGCATCTTGTCATTGTGGTATTGGATGAATCAAAGCGCCCCAGCACTTGCAGGCGCCCGATGCGCAGCGTCCGGTCGAAATCGGCGCGGACTTGGCCAACCTCCGGCCGCAAGTCGAGGAGGGCATTGTTGGCTTCACTGATCATCGCGCGGTCGATGCGGGTCAAGCGTTCGGCGGAGATTTCGGCCTGAAGCTCGTCCGCAGTTCGATGTCCGTCTCGGGATCGAGTTCCAGGGTTGCCCGTTCCTGGGCGCGGAGCCTTACGCCGTCAGTGATGTAGTCGTTCGTGAAGAACTCTGAATTCAGGCTGGATTGATCCGGGGTCGGGCGAAGAGAGTGGCCATGATTTGCGACAACAAGAGCCTGAGCCAGCAGGTCAGGCGGCGGAAGTTGATGGGGTGGACGCCCCCCGACGGCATCGATGTGCCAAAGTGGAGACGTTGAAACCACTTAAAGGAGGCGTCCATGGTAACTGTTAGCACAATTGGCTTGAATTTGGCCAAGAACGTATTTCAGGCGCACGGTGCGGATGCGGGTGGCACGGTCGTTTTCAGAAAGAAGTTGCGGCGAGATCAGGTGCTTGGGTTTTTTGCCGTTCAACCGGCTTGTATCGTTGCGATGGAGGCGTGCGCCAGTGCCCACTACTGGGCGCGCGAAATCGCAAAGCTCGGTCACACTACGAGGCTGATTGCGGCCCATTACGTGAAGCCGTTCATTAAACGCCAGAAGATTGATGCAGCTGACGCGGAAGCGATCTGCGAAGCTGCGCAACGCCCGACTATGCGCTTTGTGACAATCAAGAGCGAGGAGAAGCAAGCATCCGCCGTCGTGTTCCGAACTTGCGATCTGCTGGTGCGCCAGCGAACCCAGGTCATCAATGCGCTGCGCGGTCATCTCGCCGAGTATGGCGACGTCGTGCGACACGGCCCGGCACATGTCGCCAAACTCATCGCACTTGTGCAAGATACCCGATGCGATCTGCCAGAGGCGGCGCGCGCGATTCTTACGATCTTGGTCGAGACCCTGCAGGCGCTCGAGGCCAAGCTCAAAGTACTTGATGCCGAGATCGCAAGGCGGGCCAAGCAGGACGACGTTGCCAGGAGACTGATGACGATCCCGGGTGTAGGCGCAGTGGTTGCGACAGCGGTTGAGGCTCTCGCGCCGCCAATGGAGGTTTTTAGAGCGGGGCGCGACTTTGCCGCGTGGTTAGGCTTGACGCCATTGCAGCGCTCTACCGGTGGCAAACAGCGCCTCGGCAAGATGTCGAAGATGGCGAGCGGACGCTACGCAGGCTTCTGATTATTGGAGCCAGCAGCGTGGTCCGCCAAGCGGTCAGCCGCGGCGCCCCGGCTGGCTCCTGGCTCACGCGCATGCTCGCCAAGAAGCCGCGAATGCTTGTGATTGTCGCGCTCGCTAACAAGATGGCGCGTATCGTCTGGGCGCTTATGGTGAGGGGCGGAATTTATCGGACTCCGACCGCAGCCGCGTGAGCGGGATTGCGGATCTGAGGCGGTCGAAGATGTGAGAAGGTCGCCGGAGGGTATGGCGCAACGGTCGGTGAGACGAGGTCGGGAAAACCAGTCCAGGTTATATGTGCCTTGAGCACGGGAAGTTGATTTGGACCCGATCCGCTTACTCCCATACGGGCCCGCGGCATGTGAAAAGCCGCATCAGAGGTCGGACACATGTCAGCACCCGATCACACGCCGCACCATCCAATAAGATTCTTCTTGCATCGAAGGGGGCGTCCACACATGATAGCCGACAGCGGCGAGGACGGCGTTGCTGGCGTCGAGAAGATCTATTCCATCTTCGGGCCCCATACCGACCTGATAAAGCGCGGCAAGGTGCGCACGCCGGTCGAGTTCGGCCACAAGGTCTTCCTCGCCGAAAGCGCAGCGGGCCTGATCACGCAATACGAGGTGCTGAGGGGCAATCCACCCGACGCGGTCCACGTGGCATTCTCCCTCCAGCGCCACAGGCTGTCCTTTGGCCGGGCCCCGCAACTGTACAGCTCTGATCGTGGCTTCTTCAGTGAGCAGAACCTCGCCTCGTGCAAGCACGCCGGCGTCAAGGTGGTGTGCATTCCTCAGCGTGGCGGCGAGAGGACAAGCACGACGGAAGGCATATTAGAAGAGTACGGTCTTCAAGGATGGTCAGCGCTTTCGCGCTGGCATCGAGGGACGCATCTCCGTGCTGTTTCGAGGCCGCGGCATGAAGCGCTGTCTCGCCGAAGGACGCGACCGTTTCGAGCTGTGGGTCGCCGCCGCCGTGCTCGCCAACAATCTCATGAGGATCGCAGCACTGCTGGCGCCTCCGTCACGCCAGCGAAAAGCTGCTTGATCGACACGACGGCCCGCCCCGGTCACTCAAAGCGGCCACGGCTCAGCACATCCCAAGCTGACAAACGGCGCGCAACTCCGAACCGCACCGACAAAATCGGCCGTTGCGAGCTCGCCGATTCCGGCATTCTCCGTCACCTTGTGCCCAATCTATCGGCATAACTTAATCCGACCCCCTAAATTCAGCCGTTTCGCGACAGAAACTAGACTAGGGGACAGCACTCCTGCAACTGGCTAATTTCGCACAGGGCGCCGACGAGGTGATCAATCTGCCGCCGAGTGTGCTTTGCATTGAGCTGGATCCGAAGACGCGCTGCTCCAAGCGGCACGGCGGGAAACCTGATCGAATCGACATGAAGCGCCCGAACGCGCAAAGCCGTCGCGAGCTGATCTGCTCTTGCTTCGTTGCCGATCAACAATGGCACGATCGGGGTCGCGCACGAAATGACCCGATACGGCAACTCCTGCATTTTCGACAACAGGTACCTCTGATTTTCCCAGAGTCGTTCTCTCCGCTCAGGCTCATCCTCGACGATGTCCAGCGCCGCATTGACGGCAAACACCTGATCGGGCGGCAATGTCGAGGTGAAACCATAGGCCGGACATGTCAACCGCAGGGCTTCAATGATGTGGGTTTCGGCAGTTACGAATCCGCCGATCGACCCGTAGGCCTTGCTCAATGTTCCCATGCAAACGATACGGTCACTTGCCACACCGAAGTGCTCGAGTATTCCGCCGCCTCGCGAACCGAGGACGCCCGTGCCGTGCGCATCATCGACATAAAGATATGCGTCGTGCCGCTCTGCGAGCTGCAACAAATCCGGTATCGGCGCGATGTCGCCATCCTGGCTGAAGACTCCGTCGGTGACGATGATCTTGTTGGTGGCAGTCGACCGGCTGAGCAGCGTGTTCAGATGATTTAGATCTAGATGCCGATAGCTTGCCCTCGCCGCACCTGACGCGCGAATACCTTCCTTGATGCTGATGTGATTGAACGCATCACTGAAATACGCATAGCTCGAGCAACTCGATGGTGTGAATCCCACCGGCCTCGCCAAGAGCGCAACGCGCGGAAGGGAGGACAGTGTGCCGACGTTGGCAAGATAACCCGTTGGAAAAAGCATCGCAGCCGCCTGCCGCTTCGATCTCGCCAGCCTCCTTTCGAGGTCGGCATAGATCTCGAGGTTACCGGACAGGAGACGGGATTCGCAGTTGCCGACACCATACCTCTCAATGCCCTCGATCGCGGCTGCCTTCATTCGTTGACTGGTTGAAATCGCGAGATAGTTGTTTGTACTGAAAGAGATCAGCTCCTCACCCGAGGAATCACAAAACTTGGGGTTGGGAAGCGTTGCGACAGTTGAACCTGGCCTCGATCTCTGCTGATCGTACCAAGCCAAGAACTCAGCCAGCTCCTTCATGTCCCCCCCCGGGATTAAACTCACACTCAACAACGTCAACTGGTACTGTGCCGGCGCAATCCGGCGTCATGTTCACGCTTGACTTAGCGGATACTTAGAGAGGAGCCGGCGACCCGCGAAATCACGAACCGCCACACCCCGGAAACGCGTCTGCGTATATCGAATCGGGGCTCGACTTGCAAGAATTGCCAGTCCCTGCTCTGAACGGCCGATCGCAGATGAGATGAACGTTGCAGCAGCGAAGAGCGCCCCTCACCGTCCATCCTTACGTCGCGTACTTGCATCTTCGGGACGTTCGGTCGCAAGACAGCTGACCGCTGCCGCAGCCACGATTGCAGCGGTGGCGGCCCACACTGATGGCGGCGGAAGTTCAAGGGCAAAATACTCGCGAAGTGCCGGGGACCCGAGAATGATGGCCAGGAATGCCGGGAGAACCGCCAGAGCGAACCACTGCGCCATCGTTTGCGGCCGCGCGAGCAACAGCAGGATCACCAAGCCGCACCCGACCAGCGCGAGTGTTGCGGCTGTGCGCGCAAGTCCGTTGTCATCGGGCACGAGACCTCTCGTTGCGGCATAGCTTAGCAGCGTCGCGGCGGCCGCGATGGCGCCGGCGGGAAGCGAAAAACGCAGGACGCGGGAGATAAATCCGGGCTGCGCCATCGTGGTGTTGCGGGCAAGGGAGAGGAAGAGACCTGGTGCACCAATTGTGAGGAAGCCAACAAGCGTCAGATGACGTGGCAGGAAGGGGAATGGCGCCTGAGCAACTCCGATGGAGAGCGCCAGGGCGAAGACATAGATGGTCTTGGTGATGAATAGATTGGCGGTCCGCTCGACATTGGCGATCACCCTCCTGCCCTCGGCAATGACTTTCGGCAGGGCGGCAAAATTATTCTCGAGAAGAATTAATTGTGCCACGGCCCGGCTTGCCGGGGTACCGGAGCCGAGCGCAATGCCGAAGTCCGCCTCCTTGATGGCGAGGACGTCATTGATCCCGTCGCCTATCATGGCCACAACATGGCCGCGATCCTTTAGTGCACGCACCATCTGTCGTTTCTGCGCCGGTGCGACACGACCGAAAAGGCTGTTCTGGTCGACCTGCTCGCCGAGATGGCGCAGCTCTGTGGACAGGCTGCGGGCGTCAATGGCTGTCTGACAAGACCCGAGGCCGGCCAGGCTGGCCACGGAGCGAACCGTCTCGGGATGGTCCCCCGAAATGACCTTCACGGCAACGCCCTGCTCTTCGAAATAGTGAATGGTCGCAGCCACGTCGGTGCGGATCTTTTCGGCAAGGACAATCAAAGCCTCTGCCTCGAGGGAGGTTGGCAGCGCCGCGGCCATGGTAGGATCCGAGGGCTCCTCACTGGACGCCAGCGCCAGGACGCGCTTGCCCGCACGTACCAGATCGTCCACGGACATCATGAGCTCATCGGCGCGTTCGGCTTTGGCAAGAACGACCTCGGGCGCGCCCAAGATCCAACGGCTCCGGCCGGAGAAAGTGAGGCTGCCCCACTTGCGGGTTGAAGAAAACGGGACCGAGGAGACCACCTGCCATTCCAGGCCGACCGGGGGCGGACATGCCGTCTGCAGTGCTATCGTACTCGTGGTCGGGCTTTCCTGGTTGTGCGCGAAGGCTCCAAGTGCGCTGCATATGTCGGCGGCTCGCGTGGCCTTTACGTCATGGACCGGAGCATTTGCAGGGACAATCTTTTCGAGCGTGAGCACGCCTTCCGTGAGCGTGCCCGTCTTGTCGGTGCAGACAACATCGACCCGCGCCAATAATTCAACTGCCGCGAGCTCCTGAACGAGCGCCCCCAAGCGGGCCAGCCGGATCACAGCCATCGCCATCACCGCGCTCGTCAGCAGCACCAGGCCTTCGGGCACCATTCCGACGACGCCCGCGATCGAGGCCACGACAGCGTCGTGAGCGCCGGCGGGACTATACAAGAGCTGGGTGACGAACAAGGCGGTGGCGGTCGGGATCAACGCCCAGGTCACGTAGCGGAGGATATCGTTGATGCCGTCCTTGAGTTGGGATCGCGACAGACTGAACTGTTTCGCGGCGCGGGCGAGCCGACGGGAATAGGACGCTTCACCGAGCCTCACAGTTTGCAGGCGGCCCACGCCCGTCACGATGAAGCTGCCGGAGAGCACCGCATCGCCGCTCGATTTGGACACCGGTTCAGCTTCTCCGGTCAGCAGCGACTCATTGACCTCCAGAGTCTGAGCGGTCAGCAAGACGCCGTCGACCGGCACCTGATCACCGGGATGGAGTTCAAGTACATCATCAACGACGATCTGATCCACCGCGATGTCCTTTGTGGCGCCATCGCGTACCACATGGGCTCGGGGAGTGACCAAGACCTTCAATCGGTCGAGCATCCATTTCGCCCGAAGCTCCTGGGCGACGCCGATCGCTGCATTCGCGATCAGGATCAGTCCAAAAAGGGCATCTTGCTTGCCACTGATGAGCAGGATCATGACAAAGAGACCGCCAAGCAGGGCATTGAAACGCGTAAAGACGTTGGCCCACAGAATGTCGGCGACGGTACGGCTGGTTTGCGCCTTGACCAAATTGACTTCACCGCGGCGACGCCGCTCTTCTGCCTCGGCCTCGGAAAGTCCGTTGACGGAGATGTGCCGACGTCCGATGTCAACGGCAAGCGACGGCTCTAGTTGTGGAGCTTCCTCGAGGGGTGGCGACAAGGGGGGCGCCTCGGTGGGCGTGCCGGTGGTCTGTTCGACAATCGCGATCACCAAGAGGACTGCTGAAAGCCAAAAGAGCGCGAGTGCCCTCCGGCCGAGGACGTCTGTCAGCCACTCAGTTCCGAGATAGAGGCGCGCGCCCCCGATCAGGAAGACGACCAACGTGGCCCCCGACCAGGTCAGCACCCTGGATCTCCAGGTGACTTGATGCCTAGCGATCAGATAGGCGACGACGCCGTAAAATACCGAGGTCGTTGTTTGACCCGGCTGGAAGCCACAAGCGGCCAGCGGGTCTGCCCTCCAGTCGGCAGGGGGGCCGGGGCGGCCGACCAGAGAGTCGATCGCCACGTCCATGATCTCTGCACCGCCCACCACGGAGAATAGGAGAACCAACCACCGCCAATCTCGCACTTCAGGCCACAGAGTGGCCGCGAGCGCGACCGCGATAAGACTCACCGCATAGCCGCTTCCCAAGGCATCCATCGCCTGCATGACGGATGTGAGCCAGGGGACGCGGTGAAGGGCGATGACGCTCGCGACGGGCACATCAAGCAGGGCTGTACCGCCATAGGCGGCGATATTTTTGAGCGCGCTGCCGAGGAACCAAATCCCGAGCAAGAGAACGGCGAGTATTGTCGCGAAAGACAGGCCGTAAGCTCCCGCGGCATCAAAGCGGCGCAGCAGAAACGCCACGGCCAATCGAATGTCCCGTTCCGCGCGGCGGATACGCGCCGGTCGCCGCCAACCGATGACAATGCGACGAACTTCGTCAGGATGGGAGGTCACCCACCCGATCAGCAGCGCTGAGATTCCGAGCACGCCGGCAAGGGCGACGAGAAGGATGTTCGACACGAACGCACTATACGGCGCCTCGAGGACGGAGAAGAACAGATCTCCCAATTGCTGCAGCATTGGCTGATTGAGATCGATGGCGATTGCAGGCAAACCGGCGTCGTCCCCGGCGCGGTGGTTGGGCGACGTGCCGAGTTGGACGACGTCGCCTAGAGATGTCATCGACCAAGCGGCCTCGACGAAGAAGTATGTCATTTGCACGTACGACCACATCGCATCATCGACCGGGTTGGCTGACTTGTCTCTTGGCTAGACAATCGAGATCCTGCCGGGACGCCTCGAACGAGTTGAGTTCGAGGTCGAGATCCAGTTGAATACGAGGACGCCAAGCTCGCCGGGTATCGCGGGACGAGATAAGCTACTCTGGTTGACGTCAAATCCGATCCTCGCGAGTGCGCAGCAGGGATTGCTTACGGTCCACTGGGGCCAGGCCGCGGCTTCCAGGGAGCGTCCCTTGTCCGGCCTCATTCCAAAGTTCAGGTGATGGCGATACATCAAGAGGCGGTCTGAACATGCGGGATCCTGCCGGTACGCACCGGTCCGTAAGTTCGGCCTCCTGGTCGGAGCAAGACAGGGCAATCGCGCTCTCGACATTTGTGCCTCAACTCCAGCCGATCATCCTCAGCCAGGGCAGTACGATGAGGACGAGGCCGGCGAAATAGATGACGCCAAAGATCAGGCCGAACTTCCAGAAGTCGCTCTTGCCGACATACCCGCTGCCGAAATACATCGGCGCCGGTCCCGTGGCATAGGGCGAGATCACTCCCATCAGGCCCAGCGAATAGGCGCAGCGCAGCGTCAGCGTCGGTATCGACAAGCCGGGAATACTGGTGCCGACGGTGAGCACAACCGGCAGTACCGCGGCCGCGTGCGAGGTGATGCTGGAAAAGAAGTAATGGATCCAGAAGAAGAACGAGACCAGGAGGATCATGCCGACGGTCGGCGATAACGCCGCTAGCGGCTTGGCATAGCCTTCCGCCACCCATTTGATGAAGCCAATCTCGTTGAGGCCGGATGACAGCGTCAGCAGCGAAGTGACGTAGAAGAACACCTCCCAGGCGCTTCGCGCGCCCCGCGATATCATCGAACTCGATCACGCCGGTCACGAGCATCAGCGAGATCACGACAAATACCACCGTCGTCGGGTTGATTAAATTCGGCGCCAGCGCCGTCAGAAACAACGAGCTCGTAACCCCGGTGGTCGCGAACGCAACCCACATCACATAGGTGCCGATCTTGCCGGCCGTTGGTCCCGGCTCGGAGCCATAGATCTTGGGAATGTTGCTGACGATCGGATAGATTGTGCCACCGCCCCGCGCGGTGTTCGACGGCGTAGCTGGCGCCAGCATGAAATCGGAAAGCGCAACCGCATAACCAAGCCCGATGGTGTGACGACCGAGTCTGCGCACCAAGAGCAGCGCAAGGCGCCGCCCGAGCCCGCTCTTGCGGTAGCCGATCGAGAACGCGAAAGCACCGACGATCAGCCACACCGTGCTCTCGGAAAAGCCGCTGAGCATCCAGCGCAAGGCCTTGTTGGGATCGGGATCGATATAGCCCATGACACCGGCAAAGGTCAGTCCGATCAGCCCGACAGCACCGACCGGCATCGATTCCAGGATCAGGCCTGTGATGACACCAGCGAAGACCGCGAAGTAGTGCCACTGATTGGCATTCAGACCCGCTGGAACGGGTATCAGGTAGATCACGAGCCACACAATGAGTGGCGCAATCGTCTTCCAGGCAATTTTCAAGCGGTCCCCCTTCCTGTCTCAGCCGCGCGCGGCGTATCGTTCCGGCCGCACGAGGCTAACGGCCTTTCGCAACGATAGCACGGCCGCACGGGCAACAAAGGACTCGTCATCACCGAACATCGACCGCGACGGCCAACTAAGCCTTCTAAGCGCAACAACGGCACCGCGATGCCCCTGGCTCCTTCTGCGGTCTCGACGACGAGACGAAGCCCCGACGCGCATGTGGTATGTGAGGTAGTCGCGGTGTTTCCCATCGCCGGGATACTGCGACGTCATCGTCCGACCAGCGCCTACTGTTTCATCCGCAGGCGAACAAGACCGCAACTCTCACCTGCGAAGCTCTATTGGGTGCGGAAACTGGGAGAGGATGCTTACGGTTGCCTTACGGTAGGAACACACGATGAAAGTTTGCGATCGTGGCAAGAGAAGACGCAAGGTTCCCATACGCGACGCTCGCTCGATCTGGGCCACTCTCACGTTGCTCGGATGGCTGGATCGGCGATCGGCGAAACCATGATTTCAGGTTTCGGCGATCGCGTGATCGTCTGTTCGCCGTCCTGGGCCTCGCCATCCCCGGTAGCAAGTCTCTGCAACTGCTTGATGCAAAAGACTATTCCGTTGGGGTTGCTATCGACCGACCGTCGATGGCTTCGATGGAAGCGCCGCAGGGACAAGCCTGTCGATGGTAGGGGCGGTTCGATGAGGAGGGCGTGCTTGAACCGTTGGGCTGCCGTAATGTTGTCGCAAGCTTTCAGTGATTGGCAGTAATGAGTACTACAACCTTAGAGGGCGCCAGGCGGTGCAGAAAGATCGGGAGACTCCGGTGCGAGTTTTGGTTGTCGAGGACGATCCCCAGTTGGGACCGTGGCTTCGGGACGCACTTGCCGTCGCGTTCGGATCGTCAGACATGGTGACTTCGCTGAGCGAAGGTCGCGCAGCCGTGGTCGTACGAAACTTCGATTTGGTGATCATCGACCGCGGGCTTCCCGATGGCGATGGATTGGAGCTGCTTCCGGACCTAAGGCTCCAACGGCCGAGGCCGGCGACGCTCGTGTTGACCGCACTTGATGATCCCACCGATATCGCTCGCGCTCTGGACGACGGAGCCGACGACTATCTGGCAAAGCCATTTGAGCCGATCGAGTTGATTGCGAGGGCGAAAGCAGTCTTGCGTCGTCTGTTCCTCGACATCGGCGCCGTCGTTTCGATCGCCAATTTGAGGTACGACATCGTCAATCGCGCCGTCTACATCGACCAGAGACCGGTTGTGGTCCCGCGACGCGAACTGGCAATTCTCGAGGCGATGGTCAGGCGCGCGGGGAGAGTCGTGCTGCGCGAAACCCTTGAAGTCGCCGCCTATGGTTTTGATGACGACGTCTCATCCAATGTCATCGAGTCGCATGTGTCGCGACTAAGGCGTCGCCTTCGCGAAGCAAGGTGCAACGTGGCCATCAAGCCAGTCCGCGGCTTGGGATACCTCCTGAGCGGCGAATAATGCTGTTTAGGTGGAAGACTATATCACGTATGCACAGATCGATTGCAGTATTGGCGGCGACCCTCATCGGCGTGGTGACTGCAGTCATGCTGCTCTGCGCCGCGGCCCTATTGATCCGCTTCGGCGGTGACGACGACGGGACGTGGGGGCAGCGGATGTGGCCAACGCGCTGACTGTCGCCGTTGGACGGAACGATCAAGGCCAATTGATAGTCAAGCAGACGCCGCGACTAGAAGGCTTCGTCCGCGATTTTCCATCCTTCTGGTACGTGGTGTCCGACAAAACGAGCGAAGTCTCCTTCGGGCCAATTCCCCGGTGGCGTCCCCAGAAGGGTTTCGGCCTGCAAGAGGGAACAAGCCTACTAGCCTACGCGATCGATGGTAACACAAGAAGTCTAAATCTAAGAAAGATGGCCGCCATCAGAAACACCGCAGTGGGTGAGGTGAGGATCGAGACGGGAGGTGTCGCCTACACCGCGACGCAGCTCATGCTTGGAACGCTCACCGACGCCACCATCGTTGCGCTTCCTATACTTCTGATTTTGGGGGTCACGGCATTTGCCGCCCTGGTGTTTGTACCAGCCTTGATTGCGCACCCCGTTCGAGTCGTTGCCGCAGCAGCCGAAACAATCGACGGCGTTCCACACGGACGTCGGTTACCGGAGGAGGGCACGCCAGCGGAACTCTTGCCTCTCGTAAAGGCGTTCAATCGTGCTCTCTCGCGCATCGACGTGGCATCGAAGGCACAACGCAATTTTCTATCAAATGCAGCGCATGAACTTAGAACGCCGCTCACGAACGCAAGAACGACGCTTGACCAGGTTCAGGATCCCGTGCTCCGCACGCGGCTCGTTGCAGAGAATCAGAAGCTGTCATCGATTGTTACAATGCTGTTCCAGCTGGCGCGAATCGCAGCTGAACCGGCTGAGTTTACCAAGGTTGATCTCGTGGCGATCGCTCGCCGGATAGCTGCAGAACACGTTCCAACAGCGTTGCAGCATGGTTGCGATATCGCTTTCCAGGAGCCTGGCGGGCCCCTGTGGGTGCAAGGTTCAGAGACAGCGATTGGTGTTGCGCTTTCAAACTTGATCCGAAACGCAGTGTACCACGCGGAGTCCGGTCGACCGATCCTGATAGAGGTGGCGGATCCGGCCCGACTGAGGGTGATCGATGCCGGCCGTGGGCTAGAAGTCGGTGAACCTGAGCGTCTATTTGAGGCATTTCGGCGAGGCAACTCCAGAGCCGAAGGCGTCGGCCTCGGGCTCTCGATCGTCTTCCAGGTCATGACCATGCATCAAGGCAGTGTCGCGATCCGCGAGACATCAGGCGGTGGTACGACGGTCGAATTGACATTCCCCATTGAACAAGGCCATGCGAAATCGACCGCGCCCGAGCAGGACGAATTTCGCTGGAGAATGCCAATGAGTGAAAGCGTCTCGGTCAAGTGAACGGATGCAGTTCCTTCCGCAGTTCATCACGAGATGTCCGGGCGCCATCAGAGAGATTGATCGTCTATTCATCCAAGGTCTCGCGCATAATCCCGATGACCGTGCGGTCTGCCACAACCATCGTCAACTCCGCAGGATTTGCGAAACGCTGCGTGCAGAACGGGTCATCTGGAGGCGTAACATTTGTTCGAGGGGCGCTGCGGTAATGGTGCGGTAATGTGGATCGATAGACTGCCGCCGGTACTTCGGACAGGAGGCTGCATGAAGAAGGCAATCATATTTGCGCTTGCGTCAATGGTGGGGCTTGGATCGTTGCCATCCATGGCGCGTGCCGGCGATGGTGGTGCGATCGCGGCCTTCGTGATCGGCGGTCTGGCAGTTGGCGCCATAGCGGGAGCAGCGATCGCCGATCCCAGCCCGCCGCCCTCCGCCATCTATGAGGGCGACGATTACGTGGCGGTCTATCGACCCCGCTTCCGGATTCGCGTGTACCACTACGAAAACGTCCCGCCCTTTAGCTACTACGGCCATGGGCGTGGCTACGATGTGTACGAATACGGATCCTGGTACGACTAGCAATTGACGGCGCGTACCAAGGGCGCTCTGGGTGTCCAATGGCTCGTGAAGCAGGATAGTCGATTAATAGCAGCCAATCTGGTCGCGAGCGGTAGCGCAGGTTCAATTCGTGCGCCGCTCGATTGGCAGGCCGTTCGGGACGTGACGCCAGCCCCGCGTTACCGAGCGGCCTGCAGCGGCCTCCGGCATGCTGGCCAAGTCCTCACGGCAATTCAAAACCGACGGGACCTGTAGTCCTCTTCGTCGCGGCTGCGAGCCACGAATATGTTCGCACCTGCGCTGGGATGTCGACAGGATGGGTTACCAGCTTGCGTGCGTTGGCACCTGCCGCTCATTCGGCTGAATGATCGTTCGGGCAATGGTTGTCCTCCTTGTCTCGCCGCGATCGCCAGCCGCTTGCGATCGATCCTGCGAGATACCCCATCTGAATCGCGATCACACTGGCAGCAAAGCGTTTTAGGCCTTCAGATAATGCGAGGCGTCAGAACCTGTGTCGTTGGCACGTTGCGGCGGTGAACCTTCGAACCGCGACGGCCAGTGTCGGCGGCCGCGGGCGGAGAGATGGTGCAGCAACACGACCGGCCCTCGACGCGGCGGAACGGTCATCGTTGGATCTTGGGGCAGCAAGCCCGCCTGGTGGGCGAACCGATGCCGCGAGCGTGAGCCGCGCGCCGGCCAAATTCAATGTGACTGAGTCCCCGCGTAAGCAAGCGGTAATGAAGCGAACCTTTCATCAGCCAGCGGGTGGGGCTGCGTCATCTCGCGATATGAAGGGAAATCAATCCATGCTGGTCAGAACGATTTGCGCTGGCGTAGCAGTCTGCGGTGCCATCGGTGCTGCCGCAGTTGCGCAGATAACGCCCTCAATGACGAGTCCAACCCATCAGGTTTCGCCGAAGCAGGAGGTGCCGCGCTCCGTCGAAAAGATCAACATAAACACCGCGACAGCCGCCGAATTGCGAAAGCTTCCACGCCTCAATGCTCGTGGTGCAACAGCGATCATCGAGGCGAGGAGCAAATCGAATTTTGTAGACTGGAATGATTTCGTCACCAGACGGGTCGTGCCGTTCTTTGTGAGAGAAGTCATCAAGGATCGGGTCACATTCTAGCGAGACACGCGGAAGGGCGCCGTTCCATGGGGGGTGAGCCAACGCAGACCAGCGTGACGGGGCAATGCGGCGTTCTATCCCGTGCGCGGAGCGAAGCCGGAAAGGACGATTCAGAGCTTCGTTCGAAGAATCGGATGCAGCTCGGATGCGAACAGTTGGGATCACAGCCTGTCGTTTCGACCCTCCGGCTTCGGACGCCGCGGTCCGGAATTGTCGAGCAGAAATCTGCGGTCTGGCGGTGTAGGGACGTTGGGCCTCGCAGGGCACCGTTCGCCAAAGTGGCGGCTCGATTTCAGGCACTTGATCTTTTCAGTCGGTAACGCTGAGGTAACGTTCGGTCACCATCGGAATCTTGATCGGTGACGGCAAGCTCAACTATCGGAACGAGAGGGTATTGGAAGCCTACTACGCTTACAGCCTGAACAAGTGGGCAACGCTGACCTTCGATTACCAGCTCATCACCAATCCTGCCTTTAACGCTGACCGGGGACCGGTATCGATCTTTGCGGGTCGTCTGCACGCCGAGTTTTGAAGATCCAAGCTCCTCGGTTCCTTTGCTGCGACGCCTATCAGCGGCCCAGCCTTGCGATTTCAGCTTCTGCTGCGAAATAGTTGATGTCGTACCGCGGACACTCGCTCATCGCGCTCGCCAGGAGCTTGCGCGCCTCCTCTGCCGATTGCCGATACGCTTCAAATTCTCCCAGATAAAAATCGATTTCGCACATCCGATTGCTTTGGTCGATCGCTGCTCCCATCGCCGCTGTCCGGAACTCTGCTGGCATCTTGATCCCGTGATAAAGATCGATCAATAAGCCCGGCCACTCATGCCGTTTCACCTTTTCAGAGTTCTCCGTAAACTCTCTTTCGTCATTCTCGCTCTGATGCAACCGCGCGATATGTAGCCAAAGCACGGCGTAGGCGCTCCTGGGCTGCAAGCGATGAGCTACCAGAAAATCTTCCGTAGCTTGTGCGATGTTTCCAGAAAACAGCTCGATGCGCCCTCGCTCGAGATAGGCAACAGCGTTGCCCGGTGCGGCTTCGATCGCGCGCGTGAGATCGACGAGCACATGATCTATCAGAGCCGCAGCCAGATGCCCCTTCGCCAAGTTCATAAACGCACCGACATTGAGCGGATTTGCTCCTATTGCCGCCTCGAAATCAGCTATGGCTGCCTGGTCGTCGCCGTTCCTCAACTTAAGCACGCCTCGATTTTGGTAGGCATCACTGTAGCCCGGAGCAAGGCGGATCGCCTGGTCATAATCAGCTATCGCGCGCTCATGATCGTGGCGCGCGGCATAGACCGACGCGCGATTGTAAAAAGCCTCAGCATATTCGGGTCGAAGCCTGATGGCTTCACCATAGTTGGTGAGCGCTTGTTCAAGATCGCCCTTCGCGGAAAAAGCGTTCCCAAGATTGTTGAAGACAAGCGGGTTGCCAGGCTCTAAGCGCCTGGCTTGTTCGAAGTCTACAATCGCTCTATCGAATTCATTTAGCTCTCCCCAGACGATGCCGCGGTAGCTATAGGCACTTGCGAGATCTGGAAGGAGCGCGACTGCGGAGTTCAGATCTGTGAGAGCCATTGTAAGGACACCAAGCCTTTCGTAGCAAACGCCTCGATTGTAGATCAGTATTCCTTGCTCCTGAGGAGAGAGCCTTCCTTGGTTTACGGCCCCATCAATGAGGCCAATCGCCAAGGCGCATTGCTGCCGATCCTTTGCCAGTAATGCCGCTCGTGCTGTCGGTCCAAAATCGGCCTGCGCCGGCGGGGAACTGGTCAACGTGATGGCGACCGCCATTGTTATCACCCCACAGGTGATCAAGACTCTCGCGCGAGCCATCCCAAGGGCCAGTGTCATCGCACTCCGTCAGCAATATCCATTTGACCGGCGTGCGCCTGCCGCCGTTCGACCCGGCGTTCGATAACGAAATAGAAGGTTGGGATAACAAACAGCGTCAGCAAGGTCGCGAGGATGAGACCACCGGCCACGACCGTGGCGACGCCGCGCTGAACATCACTGCCGATCCCCGTTGCCAGCGCGGCGGGCAGCATGCCGGCTGTCGCCACAGCGGCCGTCATTAGGACGGGCCGAAGACGCTCACCGGCGCCAGTCACAACCGCCTCAAACAACGGGATACCCGATCCGCGGACACGATTGAGATTGGCCACCATGACGACACCATTCATAATCGCCACGCCGAACAGCGCGATAAAGCCGACCCCTGACGCGACATTGAGCGTCGTCCCGGTCGCGTGAATGGCAACCAGGCCGCCCAATGTGGCAAGAGGCACGATGCCGAGTATCAGCAACGCCTGGCGGAAGATGCCGAAACCGGCATAAAGCAGAATGACCATTAGCCCAACCACCAAGCCAAAAATAAGCAGGAGGCGGTTCTCCGCGCGCCGCTGGTTTTCAAATTGCCCGCCCCATTCGATCCGATTCCTTTCTGGGTCGAATTTCACGGTTTGCGCAATTCTTTGCTGGGCGTCAGACAGCAATGATGAAAGATCACGTCCACGATAATTGAGCTTGACGGTCAAATGGCGGTGATTCATTTCCCGTGTGATGGTGCTTTCGCCCGTCTGCAATGCGACCCGCGCGACCTGCGACAGCGGAATGAGCGCGCCGCTGCTGGACGTGAGTACCAGATCGCCGATGGCTTCCGGGCTGTCGCGGGCGGCTGGAGGAAAGCGTACCGTTGTGTCGTAGCGCCGTTCCCCGATAAAGACTTGGCTGATCGCGCCGCCGCCGATCCCTTTCTGGATGAGGTCTGAAATATCCGACACGTTAATGGCGTAACGCGCTGTTGCCTCACGATCGACTTTGACAGCTATTTGCGGCAGTGGCGGTTCTTGGTCGATAGCCACATCTGCGGTACCGGGAGTGTCTCGCAGAACCTCGACCACCTCTTTTGCAATTCGACGAAGCTCGCCGAATTCATCGCCAAACACCTTGACAACCAGTTGGCTATGCGCGCCAGCGATCTTGTCGTTAACGCCATCGATCATGGGTTGGCTAAAGCCGACGTCAGAACCGGACAGCAAACGAAAGCGCGTGGCCATGCGCCTGATCAAGTCCTGTTTCGTCTCACCACGTGGCCAAGTGTCGTACGGGTGGAGCCCAACGCTCGCCTCGATGTGCGATGGCGTCCAGGGATCCGTGCCGTCGTCATTACGGCCAAGCTGTGTTACGATGTAGGAGACCTCCGGAAATTCGCGAACCACCTTGCGCAAGTTGGCGGCCATTTCAGTGGCCTTGTTCAGAGAAATGCCGGCGGGCATTTGTACCTGGAGCCAGATCGAACCTTCGTCGAGTTCGGGCAGGAACTCACGTCCGACAGTCATGCCGAACCACACGACTGCGACCGCCGCGAGCCCCGTGAGGCCAAAGGCAATGCTCGGTCGCCTGAGCAGCCCCTCGAGCGCGCTGTGATACTGCAATTCGAGCCAGTCAAGCACCGAGTTGTGAAACAGGTGGCGTGGGCTGCGATACGCAACGTAAGCGAGACCGGGCACGACCGTTAGGGCAAATAGCAGCGCGCCAAATTGCGCGTACCCGATCGCGTAGGCCATTGGCAGGAACAGCTTGGCTTCTACACGTTGGAAGGCGAAGAGCGGCAAATAGGCTGCGATAATGATCAGCGTCGCGAAAAGGATCGGCTGTGCCACTTGCAGCGCGGCCTGGCGCGCATCTACCTCGCTGAGCGGTTCGGTAGGGTTTGCTTCACGCCTGCGACGGATGACCTCGATCATCACGATGGATGCGTCCACGATGATCCCGAAGTCAATGGCGCCCAGCGAAAGCAAGTTGGCCGGAACCTTTGTGAGATTCATCAAGATGAATGCCACCAGCATGGCAAATGGGATGGTGATGCCCACGATCAGGGGGCTGCGCAGCCCGCCGAGAAAGATAACGAGCACAACGAACACGAGGCCGATGCCCTCAAGGATAGTATGCGATACCTTGTCAACAGTGGCATCGACTAGGCTCGAACGATCCAAGTAAGGGACAATCTGGACATCTGATGGCGCTAGGCCCTTGTTGAGGTCCGCGACTTTGGCGTGAATGCCGTCGATCACGCGAGAGGGATTTTCGCCGCGCAGCAACAAGACGATTCCCGAGATGGAATCGTTTTTGTCGTCCTTGCCGAGAATTCCGTGCCGCTCCTGATTGCTCAGTTTCAGCTTGCCGAGGTCGCGCAAGAAAATTGGCGTTCCTTTGTGTTGGGTAATGACGACGTTGCCCATGTCTTCGAGGTCCTGGATCAATCCAATACCGCGAACGACGTAACCCAACTCTCCGCGGGTCAGAACGCTACCGCCTGCATTCGCGCTGTTGGCGCCAATCGCGTCAGTGACGTTCTTCAGTGACAAGTTGAAGCGCATCAGTTGCGCTGGGTCCAATTCAAGTTGGAACTGGGTCGTCAACCCGCCAAAATTGGTGACGTCAGCGACCCCAGGCACCTGCTTGAGGGCTGGAATGACTGTCCATCGTTGAATCTCAGAAAGGTCGCGCAGGTTCTTGGCTTTGCTTTCCAGCGTATAACGATAGATCTCACCGATCGGGGAGGAGAGAGGATCGAGCGTCGATGTGATCCCCGACGGCAGAGTGACGTTCTGGATCCGCTCCAATACGCGCTGGCGCGACCAATAGTCCTCGGCGCCGTCTCGAAAAACGAGCGTGATCAACGACAGACCGAACGTACTCTTGGAGCGCATCACAAATAGGCCTGGCGTGCCATTCAGCTCTCGTTCGAGAGGGATGGTAATCTGCCGTTCGACCTCCTCGGCGGCAAGACCGGGAGCTTGGGTGATCACCTGCGACGTCACATCGGCGATGTCCGGATAAGCTTCGAGTGGCAACTGCGTCCAGGAGTAGTAGCCGTAAATGGCGACAAACACGCAGATCATCCAAACGATCAGGCGCTTTTGAAACGTGAAGTCGACGATCCAATCAATCATTGAGCAGGACCCCTCCCTTCACGATGACCCGGTCGCCCGCCGTCACGCCGCCCCGGATGATGGCTTGGTTATCCTGCTGAAATCCTATCTCCACCGGACGCGCTTCAAACGTCCATGGTGTGACCTCCACGAAAACCTGGCTGGCATCATCCTTCAGCACCAAGGCGCTTGCCGGGACAACCGCTACCACCTGCTTGGGTGCGAAGAACGTCGCGTTGGCAAACATGCCGGGCTTGAGCCGCGTGCCCGGATTCTTGAAGGCGATGCGAACCTTGGTGCGACGTGTCTCGGCATCCAGAACGTCACTGACGAACAGGACCTGCCCCTTGAATGTCTCGCCGGGATAGGCAGCCAACACGACATCGACGGCCTGCCCCTGCGCGATCCGAGGAGTATCCTTCTCGGGAACATTGGCGGTGACCCAAATCGAACTTAGGTCGGCGAGGGTCATAAGCGGGGCCGTCGCATCGTTCCAGTAGGCGCCGGCGGCCACGGTGAGATCGATGACGCTGCCAGAGATCGGCGCAAGGATTGTCACCATGCGCGACGTGTCGGTCGCCTCGGGATCAACGCCGATTTGCCGGAGACGCGCTTCGGCGCGTTGAAACTCTGCTTCAGCGGTGAGAAAATCAGCTTCCGCCTGCTGGATATCCTTCTGAGGGATGCCCCCGGCTCCAATCGAACGCAGGCGATCACGATTTCGCTGGCTATTCGCCAACTGGACTTTGTCACGGCCGTAATCTGCATAAGCGGTTTGCAGATCCGGCGAATCAAGCACCGCGAGAGCTTGATTTTGCTCAACCCGCTGGCCTAGTTGTACCTTCAGTTGCGTGATGCGGCCTGCGAGCGGAGGGAGAATCTTGACTAGCCGTGAAGGGTCAGCTTCGACAACTGCGGGGAGGGTCAGATTGCGCTCGATTTCCTTCTGGCCAACGGACGCAACTGTGAGTTGACCGCGTAGCGGCGAGCCATCTGGAATGAGGACGCGATCGTTCTGCCTGATGAATTGTGACGCCCCTTCGTCTGTGCTGGGCAACGGGGCCGGATGGAAGCGCTCCTGGATCGCGAGGCGATAGATGCCTGCGCCCAGACCCGCGCCGATCAGCAGCAGCACAAGGCTGGCGAACACGTATTGGCGCGCGATGGCTCGATTGTTACGGTCCTTCATCTGATCCGTCTCGGGGTTTTGCTATAGAGAACGATGCTATTGCGGAAGCAAGACTTGGGTTTGGGCTCAGAGCCATCCGACAGGTCCCTTTGAACAGCCTTGTCAGCGTGTGACATAGACAATGCTAAGACAGATAGCGGCAAGCAGGCCGTGCCCGACGGCCGCCTTGCCGTAGGGCTGCACCAGCCGTTGGCAGAGGCGAGAAGTTCGGCCCGACTGTACAGCTCAACAGAAGCAGCCCTGCGCATGATGCCGCGACCGCCGAAAAATATCCAAGCATTTGAGCCCGATCACTTTGCGAAGAGTTGAGTCCGTCACCGCGCCCCGCGGCCGGCAAAACGAGGTCGGAACTCTAAGAAATTCCGCTACGCCCGGAACTGTGATTTGTCACGGTAAATTACCGGTGCTTGTGACAGTGAGATGTTGAGGGTTTTCGGGCATAGTCGCCCGGCAGTGCGCCTTCCTCCCGGTTCGCCTATTCCTTCTTTCGAACTTCCGCAGGGTCCCTGAAATAGCGGAGATACGCGTCCTTGCTGACGAGAAGCCCTACCTTACGAGCCGCTGTCGCAAAGCGCACGAACCTTTGTTTTTCTCCCTTTTCGAACCTCAGCTTCTGTTTCCCGTCCGACTCTTTTCTCTCTGACTCTTGCTGCTTGTTCGACTTTCGCTTGTTCGGCTTGTCCGACTTCCCCATTTGGCCCTCCGCGTGGACTCAAATTTCGTTGTCGAGTCATCGATGACTTTCATATTTGAGTGTTCGGTGAAGTGGCGCAAGCTTGCTCACTTTGGCATATGCGCGCCGCTTAGCGTGTCGCGTAGGCAATACCGAGACCGATGGCGACGATGATCCCGAGGCCGACGAGCCAACGTTCATATTTCTCCATCAATTGCAAAAATGGCTGACCCCAGAAAACCACGAGCGCTGTGACGATGGCGAAATGCAGGGTACGTCCGATCAGAGTCGCGATTGCGAAGGTCACAAGATTCATCGACGCAACGCCCGCGGCAATCGCGATGAATTTGAAGGGGATCGGGGTGAAGCTTTTGGCAATGATGATCCACAGTCCCCAATCCTCAACGAGCTTACGGTAGTGCTGAAAATGGTGCGCCTGCCCATACATCTCGACCAGAGCTTGTCCCAGAGTGGTCCAAGCGAGATGGCCGATACCGTATCCGACCAAGCCCCCAACGGACGATGCGACCACGCAGATGCCGGTCAGCAACAAGCTGCGGTCCGGCCACAAGAGCAGCATCGGGACGAGGAGCAGATCCGGCAGAACCGGAAGAATCGAGCTATCCGCAAAAGCGATCAGTCCGAGCAGGGCTAAACCCGACCGGCTGTTTGAGAAGGTCTCAGCGCGACGCAGCCAGATTTCTCGGTTTGTGGACAAGAAGGGCATTGGCAGTTCGTCACCGGCGCAGCAGTCGGCCTCAATGGTTGCGCTACTCACCCCCTTGCCTTGGCCTGAACACTGCATCGCGACAACGGCTCCAAACGGCACTCGCCACAAAAAGCTCAAGCCAGCTTTTCCCCTCGGCTGTTGTCATTAGGGGAGCATTCGAAGAAGCCAAGGCCGCATCGATGAGATCATGGATCTCAGTGGGAGTCACCTGTGATTCATCACAGTGACACCCCGCATCTTTGTGGGTAACGCTTGAAGCCTTGGCGAAGCGGCACGAAGCTTGCCGGATGGGGACTGCTCGCACCGAGGGGAAAGGAACGTGGTCGACGATGAGGAGCGTGTGCCGAGCGGCTGTCTTAGGCTGTGGCTCGTGCTATCCGTCGTTTGGGTGCTGGGGGTCGTGGTCGACTTGTGCGCTGTGGCGCTGCATATTTCTTCCCATGCGCCTGATCCGTTTGCAAACTTAGCTTCCGACGATCATTCTTGGTTGATCGAATCGCTCTCGATGGGAGCGCTGATCTTTGGGCCACCTGTCGCTCTCTATATTGCGGCATTCGTCTTTTCGAGAGCGTCGGACAACGAACAACGAGACGGCTAAAGCCTGTGTTGTAACCTCCATGGGCCGGTAAGTGGTGATGACGCTTGACGGGGGTCGACTAAGCACGATCGGGCGGACATCTCGGTCACCCTTGGGTCGCGGGTCGGGTATGCTGCGGTTTTCGGTGCCAGACTAATTTCGTCAGAACTTGACCTTCGATGGGAAGCCCGGCCAGAACCCTTGTTTCTGCTGGCTTGTGATTGGTTCGGTCGTGGCGGTCGTAGTATCAAAATTCTGTTCGGGCGCCGGCGGGCCTTCCCGATTCCACCAGCCTCCACCCAGTGCGACGTAAAGCGCTGCCGTGTCTGATAAGCGGCTCGCCTGTGCTTGCCCAACCTGGATCAAGGCTTGCAAATAAGCCTGCTGCGCAGTCAGGAGAACGAGGACGTTGGCATCGCCGGTCTCCATTCGCTGACGCGCCAGGTCGAAACTGACCTTCGCGGCTCGCTCGAAATCACGCGCCGCCTTGAGCGTCTCGGCATCGTTGTGCAGAGCGTGCAGAGTATCGGCGACGTTCTGCAGAGCGCCGACGACCGTGGTCCGATACATCCAGGCAGCCTGCTGGTAAGTCGCTTCCGCCGCGCGCTCCTGGTGCAGCAAAGTGAATCCGTCGAAGATGGTGTGCACAGCATTTCCAGCCACCGTCCACATTACATTAGGAGGCGAAATCAAATCGGCGAGCTGGAGCGAGGTGTAGCCGTGGTTACCATTGATTGTGAAATTCGGAAGCATGCTGGCGATTGCGACGCCGACGAGCGCGCTTGCCGAATGCAGTTGTTCCTCGGCCGCGCGAACGTCGGGCCTCTGCTCGACCAGCCTGGACGGCAAGCTCACTGGCAGGTCGGGCGGTAGGCGGAATGATGCCAGTTTGAAAGTTTCGGTCGGCTCCTGGCTCGGGAAGCGGCCGGCGAGCGCCGAAAGGAGATCCCGTTGGACCGCCAATTGTTGCCGCAGTGGCGGCAGCGTTGCCTTCACCTGCGCAAGAGCGGCTTCCTGGACTGCCACGTCGCTGCGGTTAGCATAGCCCGTCGCCAATTGCCGGTGCATGATGTCAAGCATCTTTGTGCTGACATCGATCAATTGGAGCGTCGCATCAATCTGCGCACGCAGCGAGGCCTCCTGGACGGCCGCGACGACGACGTTGGAGGTAAGGGTGATATAGGCCGCTTCCGTCTGAAAGCGCTGAGCATCGGTAAGGGCCTGCTGCGACTCGACATTCCGCCGAGTGAGGCCCCAGACATCCAGCGTGTAGGAAATGGTCCCCTGGGCGGTGAAAACATTGAAGGGGTTAATCGGATTGCCATCCGGCCCGGTCGGTACCGAAGTCGCGCCCAGGGGATTATCCGGAGCTTTTTGTCGCGTCGCGGAGAAGTTGCCCTGGATGGTCGGAAAAAACTTGCCCTGCTGCGCGTAGACCAATTGCTGGGCGGATCGCAAGGCTGCGAGCTGCGACTGCAGGTTGGGATTGGCGCGCAAGGATGTCTCGACCAGCGAGTTGAGCGCAGGCGAACGAAACATCTCCCACCACTTGGCAGAGACGTCCTTGTCTGTCTTGAAGCGCTGAGTCTGGCCGAGAGCCACGTCGGTCGAGCTGGTCCGACTGCCCAAAGGCGTTTTGCTGTAGCGGTCAACGTCTGGGACGGCCGGAATGATGAAATCGGGGCCCACCGCGCAACCGCCGAGCAGGGCCGTGGCGACAAGCGCAGCAACCATTAGGCGTCCGGCGGATATCGTCGACATCTTGTTAGCAGGCCATCCTGATTGCCTCGGCGCCTGGGCCAAGCCGTCGCTGTCAATCATTTCAGTTTTGCCCCGGCCGCGCTGTAGTCCCCTGGACACAACTGGCAAATATCGGGTGCCCGGGAAAGTGTGATTTATCACAGTAGACTGGGGTGCGGTCCCAAGGGCATTGTCACGCCTGTTCTATGATTCTGGATATGGGTCTATGGTATGGCGCTCGCTGGAATAGGCGGTCGGATCCGCGCGGCCGTTGCGGCGGCGAGCCTTGCTGGTTTGGCTGCCGGCTACTTGGTCTGGCAACTCAGCGGGGTGGGTTCGGGGCACGCGACAACCAGCGCGAGGGCCGAGCGTGCCAGCCCGCAGATTGCGCGCGACTCGCTTACGGTTGATCTGCCGGAAACCCAGCTCGCCTGGGTGAAAGTCGAGCCGGTGCACGAACAGCCTTTTCCTGTGGAAAAGGAGGCGGTCGGGACAATCCAGTTCAACGGCGAAGTATCGACCGACGTGTTCACTCCTTACCCGGGCAGGATCATTGGCGCCTTCGCGACGATTGGAGACGACGTGAAGCGGGGCGATACCCTGTTCACGATCGACAGCCCCGATCTCTTGCAGGCCGAATCGACCCTGATTTCTGCAGCCGGAACGCGGGAGTTCACTACTCGAAATTTGGCCCGCTTGAAGGAGCTCTACACCACCCGGGCGATCTCGCAGAAGGACCTGGATCAGGCAACCTCCGACCAGCAGGCAGCTGAGGGTGCGCTAAGAGCTGCTCGCAACTCGGTGCACCTGTTCGGGAAGAGTGACGCCGAGATCGATCGCATCATTGCCCAACGCATGGCCGAATCCGTCCTCGTGGTCCCGAGCCCGATTAGCGGCCGGATCACGGCCCGCAACGCAGCGCCTGGTCTGTACGTTCAGCCGGGTAACGCGCCAGCTCCCTTCACCGTGGCCGACATCGAGAGCATGTGGATGCTGGCCAACGTACCCGAGACCGAGATTCCGGCCTACCACAGTGGGCAGGAGGTCCGCGTCAGCGTGAACGCCTTTCCCAATCGCATATTCTACGGGAAGATCACCAGGATTGGCGAGATGGTTGATCAGGCGACGCGACGGGTCTTGGTTCGCTCCGAAATCGCCAATCCGCAGCACGAATTGAAGTCGGGCATGTTTGCGAACTTTGTGATCACGGTTGGCCAACCGGTCACTTCGCCTGCCGTCCCTGTGGATGGCGTCGTGCGCGAAGGCGACGGTACAATGACCGTGTGGGTGACCGCCGATCGCCGCCGCTTCACGCGACGCACGGTCAAGATCGGCTTACAGCGCAATGGTGCGCGGCAAATCCTCGAAGGCGTGCAGCCGGGAGAACTGGTCGCGACCGAAGGAGCGCTGTTCTTGAGCAACGCGCTGGCGAGCGCATCGCGGTCATAGGCTTGCTGGCAACCGCGCCGCATCGCAGGGATTGAGAGGAAGGGTCGGTGCTGAAAGAAATACTTGCGTTCGGCTTGACGCGCCGTCCGATTGTCCTCCTTGGTCTTTTGGTGTTCATCGGCGCGGGACTGGTTGCCTATACCAAACTGAACATCGAAGCCTATCCTAATCCAGCGCCGGTAATCCTTGAAATCACGGCACAGGCACCTGGTCTGTCAGCCGAGGAGATGGAGCGTTACTACACCATTCCGATGGAGGTCGGTCTCGCGGCGACGCCTGGCGTCAACGTCATCCGTTCGAACTCGTTTTACGGCCTCTCGTTCGTTCGCGTCGTGTTTGACTATGGCGTGGACTATTACTTCGCCCTACAGCAGGCGGCGCTCAATCTGCAGCAGCGCGTGAGCCTCCCTAACAACGTACAGCCGACGATCCAGGGCGGCAGTCTGGTAGGCGAGATCTTCCGATATCAGCTTGTCGGCCCGCCAAACTTTGGGTTGACCAATCTGCGCACGATTCAGGATTGGGTGCTCCAGCGCAGGTTGTTGACTGTCCCCGGTGTCGTCCAAGTCAACACTTGGGGCGGCGCCACCAAAGAGTTTGAGGTTGAGGCCGACCTCAACAAGCTCGATGCGTACAACATCACGCTGTCGCAATTGATCAGCGCCATCGGTAACGCAAACATTAACGTCGGTGGGCGGACCATCAACGTCGGCCAACAGTCGGTGAATATTCGCGGCGTTGGCCTTCTCGATAGCGGAGGCGAGAACGATCTGACCCAAGGCTACCGGGTCAACGACATCGAGAACATCGTCCTGACCCAGTCAAATGGGGTGCCCGTCCAAGTAAAGCATGTTGCCAAAGTTTACGTCGGCAACCTCCCGCGGCTCGGAAAAGCTGGTCGCGACAAGGACGACGACGTAGTCGCCGCGATCGTAGTGATGAACCGGACGCTTCATACCAACGACGTGCTGCCTCGGGTCGAGGCCGAGATCGAAAAAATCAACAACGACGGGACGCTCCCCCGTGGTGTGAAACTCGTCCCGTACTACGACCGCGGGACGCTGGTGTCGGTCACCACCCGCACAGTCCTCCACAACCTGATATTCGGATGCTTGTTGGTCTTCTTTATCCAGTGGATTTTCCTCGGCAATTTTCGGAGTGCGATCATCGTCGGCGTCAACATCCCCTTTGCGCTATTCTTCGCCATCATCATCTTGGTGCTGCGGGGCGAGGACGCCAATTTGTTGTCCATCGGCGCTGTCGATTTCGGCATCATTGTCGATTCCGCGGTCATTTTGGTTGAGAATATTTTCCGAAATTTCCAGGCGTCAGCTGAAGAGCGCCAGTCGCTGCTAGATCAGCTTGCCAGGGATCGTTTTGGTGCGGATCCAACTCATGTCGAGGATTCCGCAAGCCCATGGACCGATCGCTTGCGCCTCATTTTTGCAAGCGCTTTGCAGGTCGACAAAGCGGTTCTGTTCTCCGCGCTGATCACGGTGGCTGCATTCGTCCCGCTCTTCACCATGCAGGGCGTTGAGGGGCAGATCTTCAGTCCGATGGCAAAGACCTACGGATATGCGTTGATCGGTGCGTTGATCGCGACCTTCACCATTACGCCGGTGTTGACCTCCTACTTGTTGCCAGAGCATGTCGAGGAAGCAGAAACCATCGTGGTGCGTATTCTTCGTAGAATCTACACGCCGGTCCTGCGCTGGTCGTTGGCACACCGTAAGGCCATGGTGGTCGTCGGCGTTGGATTTCTGGCGTTTATCGGCGTGCTGATTCCGCGGCTCGGCACCGAGTTTCTGCCGCATCTTGAGGAAGGCAACCTCTGGATTCGTGCAACTATGCCGTCGACGATATCGCTCGAAGCAGGCATGCCGATTGCAAACAGGATGCGGGAGATCCTCCTCCGGCATCCTGAAATCACGACGGTGGTCACCCAGCACGGACGGCCCGATGACGGCAGCGACGCCGCCGGCTTCAACAATCTGGAGATTTTTGCTCCGCTCAAGCCGTTCGAGCAGTGGCCCAAAGGAGAGACGAAAGAGGACCTTGTCACCAAGGTTCAAGCCGAGCTTGTTGGCGAGTTTCCCGGGATTGAGCTCAACTTCTCGCAATACATTCAGGACAACATCGAAGAACAGCTCTCAGGCGTAAAGGGTGCCAATTCAGTCAAGATCACCGGCCGCGATCTGGCGACGTTGGAGCGGCTTGCCGACCAAGTCATGAGCGAGATGCGGCAAGTCAAGGGTGTCGCAGATCTGGGAATCTTTCACGTGCAGGGGCAGCCCAACCTGAATATCAAGGTCGACCGCGAGAAGGCCGCCCGCTACGGCCTCAATGCCGGCGATATCAATACGTTGATTCAGGCCGCACTGGGCGGCACGGTCGCAACCACGCTCCTGGAGGCTGAGCGCCAGTTCAATGTTACAGTGCGGCTCGCAGCACAGTACAGAGATGAAATCGACAAGGTGCGCGCGGTCAAGGTCGGGTTCCAGACCAATGGCGGAGCCAACGCCTACATTCCCCTAAGCGAACTCGCCAACATTTCACTCGATACCGGCGCGACTTACATCTGGCATGAGCGCAACGAGCGCTACATTCCGGTCAAATTCAGCGTGCGCGACCGCGATCTCGGAAGCACGGTCGAGGAGGCCCAGCGGCGCGTCGCGCAGAATGTCAAGCTGCCAAACGGCTATCGCATCACCTGGGCGGGCGAGTTCGATTCGCTGCAGCAAGCCAAGGCGCGCCTGGCGATCATCGTTCCCGTCAGCCTCGTCATCATCCTCGTGCTGCTTTATGGTTTGTTCAATTCGTTGCGCGACAGCCTGATGGCACTTGCCGGCATTCCCTTTGCAGCCGGCGGCGGAGTCATGGCGCTTTATTTTACCGGACTGGATTTCAGCATTTCGGCGGCGGTCGGATTTATCTCCTTGTTTGGCGTGTCAGTGATGAATGGCATCCTGATCACAACCTACTATAATGAGGTGAGGGCGAGCGGCGAGGGAACCATCGATGCGATGTTCCATGCTGCGGAGCAGCGGATGCGCCCAATGTTGATGACGGCGCTTTCCGCCTGCATTGGTCTATTGCCGGCCGCGGTCTCGAGCGGCATTGGCAGCCAGGTGCAACGGCCGCTGGCGGCGGTGGTGGTCGGAGGAATGTTCATCGGACCAATCATCCTGCTGGTGGTGGTACCTGCGCTGCAGACGCTGCTCACGCGCAATGAAGGCGGTTCGGCGCCGACGACGCCTGCACCGGACGAGGTCTGAGATGTTACGGGCGCGTGCGCACAATTGGCCTGCGGTTGAAGGCGGAGCAAGAGGTGGGCGCCGCCTCCTCTTGACCGCCTTGCTACTGCTTGGCGTGCCCGTTACGCAAGCAAGCCAGGCCCAAGACGCTGCACCGGCCGGAGGCGGTGTCAGCGATGCCGGACCCATTGATACCAGCATTTCCGTACAGTCGAGCCGCCCGGCCAGGTCGCCCCAGAACATCGACAGTGCGAAGGTGAAGACCGGCATTGGCACTCAAATGCCGCACCAACAGGTCTTTTCGAATCCAAGGGACAGCACGGCACCGAACGCGGTCGGTTTTCCGGTCGCTAGGCCTGGGCCGCCACAAGCCACGTTTCCTGGTATGACAGCATCGGCAAAGTCTAGCCCCGCGACTGGCTTGGCCGGTGCTGGCGACAGGCTTGGTCGTCCATCAGCGGCCATTAGTGGAACCGGCTTGACGCCCCTTGGCACCGGTCCTGGAATGGTCCGGGGCGCCCCAAAGACGTTAGGGACGGTCAGCGGGAGCGTCCTGCATCCGAAGCGTTGAGGGCAAATACGTGCCCACTATTGTCCGACCCGAGATGAGAACATAGATTATCAGCGATTGATTCGTTTGGGTGTCGGTCCAGACCAGGACGTCGTAAGATGCCTGCCAACTCGGATGAGATCGCCTCGTTGCATCCGTCGCCTTCTAGGCGATTGCGGATGTGGGCACTGCTCTTGCGCGCAGTCTTTATTGTGATCCTGGTGATTCTAACCGCGCGCGTCAGCCTCCCGCAAAATGAGAGAATCTGGAGCGTTTACGAGACGCCTGGCGACGTGGTCAGGCTGGCTTTGGGCGTAGGGCTCTGCGTCTGGATCGCAATCCATCTGTTCAGGCCCCCCAAGGATCCCGAGGGATACCGGACCTGGATCTATTTCAGTCTCGCCGCCGTCCCCTTCGCCTTGATCTGCCTGATCGCGATCTGGTGACCCTAGGGGTCGATCAAACCGCCGGCCGCTGCCTTTCCTACTGCCTCGATCCTCGTTGCCGCTCCAAGTTTCGTGCGCGCGTTATCGATGTGAAAATCGACCGTGCGCTTGGTCAGACCGAGAATTTGGGCAACCTCTGCTGAGGTTTTGCCCCGCGCAGCCCAAGTCAGGCATTCGACTTCCCGATCATTGAGTTCGACGAGAGTAGGCCATAGCTCCTTGCGCGCCACTCCGGCGAGGCGAGCCTTGATGATGGTATCGAGCAGGTCAAAATCGATCGGCTTGGTGACGTAGTCGTCGGCGCCGAGCCGTCGGCCTTTGAGTTCGTTGTCACGATCGGTGAGTGCGGTCAGGAACACAAAGGGCATCCTCGAGAATCGAGGTGCCAGGGCGATCAGCCGCTCCAGCAGCTCGAAACCGGACATTGCCGGCATACTGATGTCCGACAGCACCAAATCCGGCGCGTTCTTCAGGATCGCGGCAAGGCCCTCGTGGCCATCATGCGCAGTACTGACTTCATATCCGCGATCAATTAACTCCTCCACAATCAGGGCGGCGGTTTCCCGATCGTCTTCGATACAGAGGATCCTCTTGAGCGGCTCGGACATGTTATGACCCGGATGCGTGGCTTTGCGGTATAATGGTATTGCCAAGTTCCAATGTTGCCAAAACCTGGGCTTGGGGACTAGGCCAAATATAGTTGTGCCGCCAATTTCAGACGCTTCGCAAAATCAGAGGTTCGCCCAATGTGGCCGCCGCGTTCAGTCCGATTCCAGCTTGCGTCGGTCTTTGTCTTCTTTTTCCTGCTGGCTGGCACACTTGGCTTATTCAGTATTTCGCGGCTCAGCAGCTTCAACCGTCTTTCCGCTGACGTTGCGGAAGTATGGCTTCCGACTATCCGTGCCCTTGGCGATCTGAACAACTTCACGTCCGACTTCCGGGCCATTGAGGGCAGCCACCTCCTATCGTCGGATCCGTCCGAAATCGCCGCAACCGAAAAGGAAATGGAAGAGCTGGATCGATTGATCGCGCAGGCCGAGCGCAGCTTCGAGCGCATCCGCCATGATGCGATTGAAGACGATCTCTACGTGAAGTTCACGATCCGATGGAATGACTATCGTAACATCGTCAACCGGATGCTTGACTTGTCGCGAAGCAACCGAAAAGCCGAAGCAATCGCGATCCATAGGGATAGCTCGCGCGCTGCCTACAACGCGGTCAATGACGCGTTGAGCCAACTCACCGATCGGGCCGTGACTAACTCCCAAGCCGCAAGCGATCGTCTTGCGTCGGCCTATCAGCGGGCATTCTGGCTGATCGGGCTCGCCATCGTCATCGCGGGGCTCATGGTTGCCGGTGCTCTCATCTATATTAGCCGCGTCATTTCCGCTCCGCTTCTCGATCTGGCGGGCCGCATGCACCGCCTTGCCGTCAACGATACCGGAGTCGATTTTCCAGGCGTCCAGCGACGCGACGAAATCGGCGAGATGGCTCGCGCGGCCGTGGTCTTTCGCAGCAACGCGATAGAACTCATGGACAGCCAGCGTGCGCTCGCCGAGCAGGCTTCAATGCTGAAAGAGCAACTGGAACAGGAACAACGTCTGGCCTCGTTACAGCGCAATTTCGTGACGATGGCCTCGCATGAGTTTCGTACGCCATTGACCAATATTGACGGCCAAGCGCGGCGCTTGATCAAAATGAAGGAGCGGCTGGCACCCAACGATATCGATCAGCGCGCGGGACGGATTCGCGGATCGGTGCAAAGGCTGACGCATTTGATCGACAATCTGCTCAATTCCTCGCGTCTGATGGAAGGTCGGACTGCATTGCCGCTCGACCTAGTTGATGTCGACGTAACATCTCTGTTGCGCGAGGCCTGTCAACTGCATCGTGAGATCGCGCAGGGAACACCGATTGTCGAGCGGTTCGGCGCTACAGTTTTACAAATGGTCGGCGATCCCAAGCTGCTGTTTCAGCTGTTCAGCAATCTGCTGTCGAACGCAATCAAGTATTCTCTGGGCGAAAAGCCGATTGAGGTTGATGCCAAGATCGCATCGGACCACATCGTGGTTTCGATTGCAGACCAAGGGATTGGTGTCCCTGCCGTCGACCTTGATCATCTCTTCGAACGCTACTATCGCGGCAGCAACGTGTCGGGCATCGTTGGTACCGGCGTCGGTCTGTATCTCGTCAAGATGTTGGCGGAGCTTCACGGCGGCCGCGTAGAGGTCGAAAGCGAGGAAGGAAAAGGATCGCGCTTTACGGTTTCGCTGCCCGCAAAGATGGGCACTCGGCTCGATCCAACTGAAGCCATCAGATCTGACGAGGTCTCCGTTGTTGAGCATCGCTCGGGTTGATCTGATGGTCAAGATTGGACAGAGGCCGCGGGCTGAACCTGACTATGTTCGGTAGCTTAACGAGGGGATTGAGGAATGTCCCCAATAGTGAGTCTGACGAATCATTTCCGGAGGTGGTCGAGGTTCGGGACCCCCACCATCCTTTGTACGGCCGCTCATTTCGGGTGATCAGGAAGATCGGCCAGCGAGGCCGCAGCATTCCCGCTTCGTATGAAGTTGAGTTTCGCACGGGAAGCAGTCTCCTGATTCAGGCAACTGCAATCGAATATTATGGACAAGAAGCAAATCAGATTAAGCTGAGTATGGAGGCTCTGCTCGAGCTTCTGTCGACAGCGGATTGTCCCGACGCACATGAGCATGGATCCAGCCGATCTTTGGTCGACGCTGACGCCCGCGCTCCGACGCCAGATCGTCGAAGACGTCGCCGCGATTTTGGCGGAGATCCCTCATGAAGTCCGAGTTGGTCACATCAAGCCACTTGGCGCGCAAAGCCGTAGTCTACATCCGGCAGTCGACGCCCCACCAGGTCGTAAGCAGCCTGCGCCTTCAATATGCGCTTCGCCAGCGCGCCCGCGAACTCGGATGGCGTGAGGCAGCCATCGACGTGATTGACGCCGATCTCGGGTTGAGCGGCGCGTCTATGGCACAGCGTAACGGCTTCAAGGAACTCGTTGGCCGTGTTGGTCTGAGCGAAGTGGGGCTCATCCTGTCGATCGACGTGACCCGCTTGGCGCGGAATTGTACCGACTGGTATCCGCTCCTGGATATCTGCGGTCTACGTGGCTGCCTGATCGCCGACCTTGATCCGGGCACTCCCAACGGGCGGTTGCTTCTCGGGCTGAAGGGTTCGATCTCCGAGCTTGAGCTACATGCGATCCGCAGCCGGCTGACCGCCGGCCTGCTGGCTAAAGCCGAACGCGGCGAACTTGCGGTTATGCTGCCAGTCGGACTGATGCGGGACCCGAGCGGAGTGGTCGTTAAGGATCCCGACATGGCCGTGCAAGGGCGGCTCGGTCTCGTCTTCCAGTTGTTCCTGCAGCTGCGCAGCGTTGCCAAGGTCATGCGAGCGTTAAACGAGCGTGACCTGGAACTGCCGCGTCGTGATCGGTATGGTGATTTGTGCTGGACGCGCGCGACGCTGGCTGCTGTAGCGGCCATCTTGAAGAACCCCGCCTACGCGGGCGCCTTCGTCTATGGACGAACCCGCTTCCAGCCGCCGAAGCGGGAGGGCGCCCTGCCACAAAAGGCTCCGCGGCCGATGGAGGAGTGGCGGATCGTCGTCAAGGATCGATATCCAGCCTATATCGACTGGCCAATTTATGAAAAAATCCGGGCCGTCATCACAGACAACCGGGCCCGAATACATGCGCATCAAAACCCGAGGCGCGCCTCGCAATGGCGAGCTTCTGCTCCACGGCATCGCCTGGTGCGCTCGATGCGGCCATAAGATGTACGTCCGCTACAAGGGCGGCGGCGAGTATGTATGCAACCACCTGCGTACCCAGGGAGGTCAGCCAACCTGCCAACACATCCGCGCCGCCCATATCGATGCAGCCGTTGGCCCGGGACGGATCCGTCCGTGAACACGATGCATCGGCTTGGCAGCTTCGTGACAATCATGTTGCCGCCCGAAGCTCGCGGCACTGGTGCCGGACCTCGGTGCGACCTATGCGCGCCAGATTCTCGCCGACAACGACGCGCTTCGGCTGCTGATCAGCTACGTCCAGACGCTGCACCACAACGGGTCAATCGATACGCGGGTCTCGCCGAAGCCGCCGCGAGCCACATCGTCGATCTCGCCGCGCTCGCGATCGGCGCCAAGAAAGATGCAGCGCATGAGGCCATGCAACGCGGTGTCGCCGCCGCGCGGTTACACGCGATCAAAATGGAGATACGGGAAAACTGCAACGATCACGGTCTATCGATTGCCAGGTTGGCCACTTGGCAGGGCGTGAGCCCGCGCTACGTGCACAAGCTGTTCGAACGCGACGCGACCACCTTTTCCGCATTTGTCCTGACCTGCCGACTCTGGCGCGCACTGCAGATGCTGAAGAATGCACGCTTTGCCACCATGACGATCAATGCAATCGCCTTCGAATGCGGCTTCAACGATCTATCCTATTTCAACCGCACATTCCGGCGCGCTTACAATGCAACGCCCTCGGATATCCGCGACGCGGCATTGCGTGCTCGATTGTAACACTGGGATGACGCTGGGTCGTTCCGCTGGAGGCTCCGGTCAATCGCTGCGGTAACTGGATAGGCCGGACCTCTTGCTTGGGGCTGCGGGGCTCCTCCACCGGGGACGGCCAGGAGATCACCCGGAAGATTCTTCTCTCGCCGGCAGGCCCGTGTGCGTGACTTGGTGTACGTTCAATCATAAGCTGTGCCTTGCGCAGCGACGTTGATCCGACGTCGCGCGCTACTTGAAGCTTAATACCGGATCTCGGGAGCACGGCCTTATGTCGGGATTACTCATTAACCTGATCATCCAAGCCATCAGTGGCGCCGTCGGCGGGAATGTCGCTGGCGGCGCGGTCAAGAACATCGATCTCGGAGCGCTCGGAAATACCATTGCGGGCGCAATTGGCGGTGGGGCCGGCGGACAACTTCTCGGCCTGCTCCTTCCGTTGCTGGCCAATACGGGGGCGACGCCGGATATCGGTAGCATCATCGGTCAGATTGCAGGCGGTGGCGTCGCTGGGGCGGTCCTTACGGCAATCGTCGGCGCGATTAAGAACAAGACGGCGTAACAAGCCGCGGAGAGCGCGTCGGTGCGCATCTCGATTGGTGAGCCAACACGGATTCATTAAAAAGGGAATAGTCGATAATGGCGAAGAAGGGATTGGACGGCCGGTCTCGCGATGCGGGCGGTCGTATCGACAAGAAGCATGGCAACACGTTGATCGGCTCCCTGCGGAAGACGTACGGGGATCATTTTGCGGAAGGTCGTCGCAGCGACATGATGCTGAAAACCCTGTTGGCAGAAACCAGATCCGAGTCGCTGCACGCGTATCTTCGAAAGCATCACAAATAATCGGCGCGATGCATAAGCCGATATGTGGGACGGGTCATTCACGACCGATCCTGCCGATCATGCCCAGCACGCGACGTCCGCTTCACCCCGGAAGCGAGCGAGTTATCGCGTCGCCGCGAAGTGACGCGTCGGGCACAATACCGGAAATCATTCCGGACGGTGTTTTGTGATCCAATCCGGGTTACCACGCGGAGGCGTTTGGGAGCGAATTGGCGGATCGGAGTGATCGGACGAGACTAAACGTACCCGCAGTTCATCGCCTACCTTCAACTGGTCCGTGTCACACCAGTCAATTGAATTGACGCCTTCAATGCCCCCCACCAGACAACGAATCCCTGGGATCGCTTCCCCCGACGAAGCCGCGATTGAAGAAGCATTCGGCTCTTTGCCTACCCAGCTTAAAATGACAGACAGAACGCCTGTCTCACGCACACCCGCCGTCGTCAGCTTTTCACCATTTCTTCAAACCTCGAAGCAGAGCATTCGCCTCTCCCTATTGTTAGTAGGGTCCATAGTCTATCGCAATGAAATGACTTGCCGACCATGGCGCGAACCTCACCATAGGTCACGGTTAATGTTTGGCTCAGCAGGTGACATCGCTGGTTGACGAAATATAGGGGAAGTCGTCAACTGAGGCGGACTTCCCAGAGGGTTAGACATGCCTGACTGGCTACTTGCACTCTTCTGCCTAATCGTCCTTGTCGGGTTTATCGGCTTTGCGTTTAGACAAGGGCTGCGGGTGAAGCCTGATCGGGAGAACCGTGACAACTGGGACAGATACGGCGGGCCTCCCGATAGTCATCCCGGAAGTCCCCACTGACAGTAAGCTTGCAAACGTCTGCTGAGGGTCCAAAAAGCGGAAGTCCCTCCAAGCCGGAGATCATCGCGATCGCCAGCCTGTTCGCGGCGGAAGACGTCCGGGCCGATCAGAAGGCCACGTCCGAGCTGGCCTGGAAGTTCAGCGCGTGGCTGCGAAATGCCACGCACATTGTGCTGTCGATCGCGGAATTCCATTCGGTGGCGGACGCGATCGTGCGCGGGAACTACTTCGACGTACTCCACACGTTCGCTACCGCCGGCAAGCGGCGCGAGCCGAACGGGCGGCTGTGGCGCTTCTACGAGATCGTCGCCCGGACCAAGAACAACCCGGACTTGATGTCCGTTGGCGAGGAGAACGATATCGATGAGATGCGCTGCTCGCCCGCGATCGGGCAGAACCGCCACGGCTACAGCCGCATCGACCGCTACCTCAACAACACTGGTGACGATCGCGAGTCGAGGCGACGGGCGCGGCGGACCGCACCGAAATCGTCGATCTGATTGAGACCATTGAGGACAGCCGGGCGGGCGGCGACGACGCCAGGCTCGCCGACACGATGCTGCGGCTCGATGATCTTCTGTTCTATCTCGAGACCTGATCCGGGGCGGCGCGTCATGATCACCGGGGTTTTGGACCATTGCCCGATCTGCGGCGCGCGGCTCGGCGGCGGCTACACCTGTCGGCGTTGCCGGGCGGAGCTTGAAACTGTCCATCGCATCGCGCAGCAAAGCGCGACGCTGCTGGGGGCCGGCCTTCAAAGCCTCGCCACTGGCGACTGTGCCGCCGCCGTCCGCCTGCTCCGCCGCGCCAGCACATTGCGGACAACACCCGATCTCGCCTGGATCCTGTCGGTGCTCGCCGACGGTGAGGCGCCCGGCGGCAGACGAACTGAGCCCGATCCGACCGAGAAAGCGGCGTGGTGACCGGCGCTTTGGCGCCGTGTACGGTTCGTCAGGCGGCGGCACCTGCATTCATCTTCCTGCTCGACGGCCGGCTCCGGCGTGCCCGATTGAGCGCCTCGCCATCCCGGAGCACGTGATCGCCGATCACCGCTACTCGGAGCGCCGTGCCGACGGCCTGATTGGAGTGGATCAGTCGAACTTCCAGTATCAGCGCAAGACGCACTTCCTGTGCGCCTGCGAGGGGCTGCCCAGCGAGCGACGTCGGTCCGACCGGCCAAAGGCGAGCGCCAACGAAATTACATAGATATTTCAATAACATATGAGTTCGTTGTTTTATTCTGAATGGCGCGCCATTCGTTACTCATCTACGAACCCGGGGCCGCGGCGGCCAGGACGGCCCTTTCGCGCGCGTCCTTGATGCCGGGCCACGGTGTCATAAGCGCGACTATGCTGATGAGAGACTGCAGGTAGATTTAATTCGGTATGCAAAATCTGCAAGCCGATTGACATCCAGTTGTTCCCCGCCTCTTAGCAGTTCTCGCTCGCCATCGGCGCACGTTCGATCATGCGAGCTTCTATTTCGACCATTCCGATGAGAATGCGACGAAGGCCCGCTTTAGCACGTCGTTCTCCGCCTGGAGTTTTTCGATCTTGCGACGGAGGACGTCCAGCTCTGCGCTGACGTTCTCCGGAAGGGGATTGCCGCCGGCCTTGATCGGCTTGCGTGTTCCCAGGCGCTTGGCGTCGGATTGCCGCACCCACAACCGCAGCGACTGCTCGCCGACTTTGAGTTGCTCCGCGACTTCCCGAAAGATCGTCCGGTCACGCGGATTGCGAACCCGGCGACGATCGACCATGGCGACGGCCTTTTCGCGAATTTTCTTCGAGTATTTGCTGTTCAACTGGGATGAACTTTCCTACTCGGACGAAGGCCTGGACGAATAGCAATACTTTGCGCTCGGCTTCGTGCAGGACTACCCTTAGGAGAGAAAATACGCTCTTAAAGGAGCGGATCTTTTCTAGTTAGAAAATCTAACTAGCAAAAGTGCCGCCGTAAAGGCCCGTAACGTACTGCCGGCCGAAGAGGACACGACGATGAGTGACTATCCGCCGCTGGTATCGGTTGAGTGGCTGCGCGACAGGTTGGACGATCCGAACGTCTTGGTTCTCGACGCGAGTGTCTATCTCAGTCCGGCGCAGGACGGGCATTCGAGAGGCGAATTCCGCAGCGGCCTCGATGAGTACCTTAAGTCGGGGCACATCCCCGGTGCGCGCTTTGCCGATTTGTTCACCGAGTTTTCCGACCCGACGTCGCGCTTTCCCTTCACGCGTCCGCAGAGAGAGCAGTTCGAGGCGGCGGCTCGCAAATTGGGCATCACTCCGGCGACGCATGTCGTGACTTATGACGGGCTGGTGGGGCAGTGGGCAGCGCGGCTCTGGTGGGTCTTTACGACCCTCGGCCATGATCGCGTGAGCGTGCTCGATGGTGGACTGCGCAAATACGTCGCGCAGGGCGGCCGGCTGGAGACCGACATCGTGCCCTATCAAAAGACCAGCTATCGGCTTCCAGGGCCGCCAAAGGACTTTGTGCGAACCGACTTGGTGGCGGACATCGTCGCCGGCCGAGCCGGCGGTCGTCTCGTCTGCCTCCTGCAGCCCGACGATTATTCCGGCGCGATTGCCGTCCGGAGCCGGGCCGGTCATATTCCCGGTAGCGTCAATCTGCCTTTCACGCGGCTGGTCAACGAGGCCGACAATACGTTGCTTCCGCCGTCGAGGCTCCGGTCTCTCATCCAATCGGTCACGCCGCTCGAAGGCGAACTCGTCGTGACCTATTGTGGCGGCGGCATCGCGTCCACACTCGGCGCGCTCGCAATGGCGGTGATCGGCTACAAGAATTCTCTCGAATATGACGGCTCCCTTGCGGAATGGCTCGACGATCCCGGCCACCCGATGGCGACTGGAGAAGGTTAGCGCCTCACGGCCTCAGCGGGGGCGGTCGGCCCCGCACGACGTCGTGGCATCACGAGGCCACGCAGTCGAGATAGGCACGCCATCTCCATCGCCGCCAAAACATGAAAAGCTATTCCATCGCGACGCCAATCTTTGCAACGCGCGCTGTTTAAAATTCTAATTAGAATTTCTAATATCCCCTGCGCCTCGCTCATCGGCGATGTCTCGTAGCCAGGGGATTTTCATGGACCTCAGATCTAACCTTGCCGCACTCACTGCGGTGGCATTCGCGCTGCTGCCGGGGTCGGCAACGCGCGCCGAGGAAAGCCTGACCACCCTCCGGATCTCCGCCGTCTCCGGATCGGTCATGCCGCAGGATTTTCGCGCCGGGATCGCCCAGGGGATTTTCGCCAAGCATGGTCTGAAGCTGGAAATCGCCGAGCTCGCAACAGGCGCCAACAACATCACCGCTGCGATCAACGGTTCAGCGGATATTGGCTATGCAGACATCTTCGCCGGACTGTCTTCGATCAAGAACGGCTTCGATATTGGTCTCGTCGCGCCTCACAACGGCATCAGCCCGTTCCAATTCCTTCTCGTCCGCGATGACAGCGATATCCGCTCCATCAATGATCTGGGCGGCAGAAATGTCGCGCTGGGAGCGCCGCCCCAGTTCAAGGCGATCACGTCGGCACAGATTAAGGCGCAGGGCGGTGACCCGTCCGCGGTCAAGTTCACCATTGTGCCGGACCAGACGACATTCGGTGCGGTGCTGCAGAGCAAGCAGGCCGACGCCATCGCGACGTCCTCGGCAGTCAATGCCTACAAATGGATTAATCAGTTCAAGTTTAGGACGGTCGGTGCCGTCAACACGCAGAGCCTCAATCTCTCGGATGGAAGCCCGATCGCCGGCTGGTGGGCGACGCGGGGCTGGTACGAGAAGCACGAGGACCTCGCGCGCCGCTTCCGTGACGCCCTGCGGGAAACCATCCTCTGGTACGGGACGCTGCCGAGGGAGAGGCGGGTCGAAATCATCAAGACTCAGACCGGTGTCGATCTGGTGGCGCTGGATAAGGAGGCGCCCGGGGTGCTCGATGCCGCAACGGAATATTTCGGCTTCGGCACGCCGGTCGATCTGAAGAAGTTGGCCGTCTGGGTCGAGATCGGAGCGCGATACGCCAAGGTCCCGAACGACCTTGATCTCGATCGGCATGTCTTCCCGACCGCGAAGAACTGACCTGTCCGCGAACCAGAATCGAGAGAGGCGCGATGACCACTCCAACCCGTACTGTGAAGCTCGCCTATTCCGCCTGGCCGACGGGCCGGCATGCCAGCGCTTGGCGTCTCCCTGAGGCGTTCAACGGCGGCACGGTCGATCCGGTCTATCTGACCGACACGGCTCGCGCCGCCGAGCGTGGCCTGTTCGACTATTATTTCATGGGCAACGCAATCTCCAGCACCCCGGAAGCGCAGCTGATCTGGCACAACGACGTCCACAAGCTGGAGGGTTTCACGGTCGCCTCCTACGTCGCGGCTGTCACGCAGAAGATTGGCCTGGTGGTCACGGTCAATAGCTCCTACCAGGATCCCTTCGATACCGCGCGCGCGATCGTTTCGCTCGATCATCTCAGCCGCGGGCGCGCCGGCCTGAACATCGTGACGGGCCTGGAGGGTATCGATGCGCCGGCGCAAAATTACGGCCAGATCAGGCATCTCGCCGGAGATGAGAAATACCGCAAGGCCCATGAGTTCATCTCGATCATCAATCAGCTCAGCGACAGTTGGGAGGACGGGTACTTCCGCGACGATCGTGCCAGCGGCGTTTTCGTCGACGCGTCGAAGGCCCACACCATCGACTTCAAGGGCGAATTCTTCTCCGTCAGGGGGCCGCTGAACCTTCCTCGCCCGCCGCAGGGCCAGATCCCGATCGTCCATGCCGGAGGTTCGGAGAGTTCATTCCGCTACGGCGGGCAATATGCCGATATCCGGTTCAGTCCGTTCGTCTCCACCGAGTGGAACATCGACTATTATGCGAAGGTCAAGAGCTACCTGGCACTGTTCGGGCGAAACCCGGAGGAGTTCCATGTCATCCCCGGGATCACCTTCTACGTCGCCGGCACYGACGCCGAGGCGCATCGCAAATTCCGCGAGGTGCAGGATCTTGTCGTCTCCGACTATGCGCCGGCCCATGTGGCGACGGTACTCGGACGCGACCTGAGCGCGGTCGATCGCAAGGAGCGGCTGGTCGACGTCCTGGACGACGCCGAGTTCGAGAAGAATAAGTGGCTGCGCACCGCGCTTGATGCCTTCGGCGACGAGAACGTCACCTTCCTCGACCTGTTCCACTACGTCTCCAACAGGGGCCACCTGAACCAGCCGCCCGTGGTCGGCAGCGGCAAGAAGGTGGCGCGCTGGATCGCTGATCATTTCGAGGCACGGGCTTTCGACGGGATCAAGCTGTTTCCACCCTATGCGCGAGGCCCTCTGGATGCGTTCGTCGACTTGGTGATTCCGGAGTTGCAGCGCCTCGGCGTCTACAAGACCGCGTACCAGGCCGACACGCTGCGCGGACACCTCGGCCTGCCAAAGCCGGCGAACCGCTTCTCGGCGCCGACGGCGGAGGCGGCGGCGGAGTGATGACATCCGAAGGTGTTTCCATTCGAGTGTCCGCCGTCAGCAAACGCTACAGGAGCGCTCGCGGCGAAGATGTCACGGGCCTCTCGCCGGTCAGTCTTTCGATCGCCGATGGTACCTTCGTGTCCATTGTGGGACGCTCCGGCTGCGGAAAATCGACCCTGCTGCGTCTGGTTGCGGGGCTCGAAGCGCCGAGCGGCGGCGGCATCGCCGTTCATGGGTCTCCGGTCTCGCGGCCGCCCGACAGTGTGCGGTATCTGTTCCAGAACTACGGGGAGTCGCTGCTTCCGTGGCGTACAGTCGGTGGAAACATTCAGTTCGGATTGCGACACGCCTATCGCCGGTCGATACTGACGGACCGCGCGGGAATCSGCGCGGTCATCGACGAGAAGCTGGCCGAGGTCGGTCTTGCGGGGACCGCCGACCGATATCCGTCGGAACTGTCGGGCGGAATGCAGCAGCGCGTGGCAATCGCCCGCGCGCTGGCCTCCGAACCGCAGATCCTGTTACTCGACGAGCCGTTCTCGGCGGTGGATGCGCTGAGCCGAGCCAATCTTCAGGACCTTCTGCTTCGCATCTGGCAGTCTCATGCGCTGACGATCGTCTTCGTCACCCATGACATCGACGAAGCACTGTATCTGTCCGACCGCGTCCTGGTTCTCSAACCGAATGGCGGCGGGCTCCAGATGGACGYCGACGTGCCGCTGCCGCGTCCACGGCACCAGATCGAAACGCGTCGCGCTCCCGCATTCGTGGAAATGAGAAGCGACATCCTTAAGCGCGTCCTCGCGCCGAACTGACATGAACGGAGGCCACGATGTCCTCGCACGATGAAGCTGCYGGCCGTCTGGGGCTTGGCGCGCTCAGCAAACGCTCGCCGGGGCCGGCGCGGCCTGGAGTCGTTCTTCTGGCACGGAGATACTTTACGAGCAGGGCGTTTGGCTGGTCGATCGTCCTATTGGCTCTGGGGGCCTGGCAGATTGCCAGCACCCTTCACCGGATGCCGCAACTTCCGCCCCTGACAGACATCGGCGCGGTCTGGCTCGATCRTGTGCAGAACGGGGATCTSGTTGCTGCGGTGCTCGAGACCTTGAGAATCACCGCGATCGGCTATGCATTCGCAACCGTCACGGGCGTTGTGCTGGGCTTTCTGATGGGGCGTGTTCCGGTCGTGTGGGGTGGCGCCGAACCCGTCGTGGAGATCCTCCGCCAGATCCCTATCACCGCGCTACTCCCCCTGCTGATCCTGTATCTTGGCATAGGCGATAGTTTCAAGATCGTCATCGTTATGCTGGCTGCGACGTTTCCGATCCTTCTGAATTCCTATGCCGGCGCGCGCAGCATCTCCAAGACGATGGCGATGACGGCCCAGACCTTCCAACTGAACTGGATCCAGACACAGATCGAGATCGGCTTGCCGGCGGCACTTCCCTACATCCTCGTCGGGATGCGTCAGGCGCTCGCGGTCACGTTGGTGATCGCCGTCGTTACCGGAATGCTGGCCGGCAATAGCGGCATTGGCTACTTCATTCTCGAAGCGCAGCAGGTTCTCGACGTGAAGGCGCTGTTCGCCGGCATCTTCACCATCGCGGCGATCGGTTACGTTCTGAATGCGCTCTTTCTGATGGTCGAACAACGGCTCACGCGCTGGCGCTCGCTCGGATCGGCCCGCCACTGACCGAACCCGCGAACAATCCGCTCAAACCCGGGACAAGCCGATGACGCTTCATCCGTCACTGCGATCGCCGAACACCATCAGCGTTGATGAGCTGGCCGCGCAACTCACCGCAAACCGCGATATCGCTCTGATCGACGTGCGCTTCACGCCGGGCAAGCCAGGGCGGCGGGACAGCTATCTCGAGGCCCATCTTCCAGGCGCTCTCTATATCGATCTGCCGACGGAACTGGCAGACCCTGTGGCGCGCGCCGACGGAGGCGGAAGCAATCCGCTGCCGGATCCGACGCGGCTCCAGGCCGATCTTCGCCGGCTGGGCATCGGCAGGTCCTGYTCGGTCGTCGYCTATGACGACAGCAACGGTGCACCGGCGGCGCGCGCTTGGTGGGTGTTGAGGTGGGCCGGCATCGCCGACGCGAAGCTGCTCGATGGTGGACTGAACGCCTGGAAAGCCGCCGGTCTGCGGCTCACCAGCGGAGAGGTCCTGCCGCGACAGTCGAGCGACATCGAGGTCAGGGCCGGCGCGCTTCCGTTCCTTCAAGCCGACGAGGCGGCCGCGTTTCCGGCGAAAGGAACGCTGGTCGACGTGCGGCCGCTCGCGCAATTCGGCGCTGACGGGACCGGGCACATTCCCGGAGCGAAGAGCTTTCCGGCGGAGCAGCTTCTCGGCCCCGACAAGAAGCTGCTCGCCAGATCGGAAATTGCCGCTCGGCTGGAGCAGGCCGGCATCGACATCGCCCGACCGCTTGCCACCTATTGTGGAGGCGGCATCGCTTCGACCCTTTTCGTCCTCGCGCTTGCTGAGATCGAAAAGGAAGTGAGCTTGTATCCGGGCTCTTGGTCGGAATGGATCGCCGGAGGCAGGCGACCGATCGAACGTTGATCATCGAATTGCGGAAACGCGGCCAATGAATGGGAGCGCAGCATGAGCATTCAGGACATCTTTGCAGTCAAGGACAAGAAGGCGCTGGTTACGGGCGGTGCCAGCGGGATCGGCCTCGCGATTGCCGAGGGTTTGGCGGAGAACGGCGCTGTCGTCGCGATCGTTGACCGCAATAAAGAGGCCTTGGAGCGCGAGATCGCGCGGCTGATCAGCCGCGACCTCAGGGTGTCCGGGGTCCATGGCGACGTGGCGGCCGACGGGTTCGACGCGACGATCGAGGCCGCGATCGCGGCGCTCGGCGGTGTCGATATCGTGTTCGCCAATGCCGGGATCAGCGGCGGTTATGGACCAGGCGTCGGCGGCAATGACGCCGGCCTGCTGCAGAATRTTGATCTCAAATCTTGGAATCACACCATCGGCGTCAACCTGACCGGCATCGTCTCAACCTTGAAGGCGACGATCCCGACKCTGAAAGAACAGCGCTCCGGGAAGATTGTGGTGACCGCTTCGATCGCTGGGCTGCGCGCCAATCCCTCGATCGGCTATTCCTACACGGCTTCGAAAGCTGCCTTGGTYCTGCTGATCAAGGAACTTGCCCTGGAACTGGCGCCGTTCGGCGTGCAGGTCAACGGTCTGGCTCCTGGACCGTTCAAGACCAATATCAATGGCGGTCGYTTCTTCGACCCGGATAACGCGGCACGCGAGGCCGCAACAGTCCCGCTCGGCCGCCTTGCTCAGCCGCACGAGATCAAGGGATTGGCGCTGCTGCTGTCGTCCGATGCCTCCAGCTATATCACGGGCGCCGTCATTCCGATCGATGGTGGCAAGACCGCAGGCGGCAATTAACTCCCGCCGAAGAACACCGCAAAGATATGATGCTGACCAAGATCTCACAGAAGAGTCACGACCGGACGGGCGCGGCCGGTTCGAACGCTCATCGACCGCGGACGAGTCGATCGGGAAGCGACGGCAATTTAATACGCAGTATCAAAAGCGTAAGAGATCGTGGCTTTACTCTGAATACGCGTATTTTGCATTGTTGAGACGCAGCGGAAGCGAGGATCCCTTCCAACGAGCCGGCGTTCGGACGGCCCTGTGGGGCGTCCCTGAACAGATGACAGGGGGCATGACCGATCGCCTCCCATCATGACCGAGGTCCGTTGCTGGCCGATGCGTCAGGAGCCTCGCGCAGGAGAGATGGCGGTCGCGGCCGCTGGGACGATGGGATCATCAATCGTCCTTCATAGTCATCGAGGCATCTCGGGCAGGGTGGCAGCGTCGGCGCGTACAGTCAGCAAAGATCGCGTTGCGAATGATGAAGCTGATCTCATTCGCACCTCGGCGCGCGCTTATCTGTAGAGAGACGCGGGTCGTATCGGCACGCGAGCAACGGCTACGCGCTTCGTCGTCGGATATCCGTCCTCTACAAGGATGAAGGGAGAGGCTTCCTCCACCAACGATGAGTGAGTCGGCCTAGCCGCAACTAGCCGTATCGGTTCTCGCCGTAATGTTGCCGCAAGCTAGGAGGTGTGGACTGACAACATCGAATCGATCYCGCGCGCGCAATCCCATGATTGCGGGTCGCGAGTACTTTGAGGCCGTGAGCACGAGATGGGCATTGAATCGACCTCATCACCTCAGAAGGCAGTCGCCACAGGGTCAAAGACCCGCACAGAGGAGCCGGTCAAGCCGTCGGCCAGCGCACGGRCGGGAATCGCAGACAATTTTCAGTCATTCCTGACGCTGCTCACAACGCAGCTCAATCACCAGAACCCTCTCGATCCGCTCAACGTCAATCAGTTCACCCAACAGCTCGTCCAGTTCGCGCAGGTCGAGCAGCAGCTCAAGGGCAACACGCTTCTCGAACGGCTCGTCGAGGCTCAAAAATCGACGCAATCGACACAGGCGTTGATGCTCGTCGGCAGGACGGCAGTGGTCGATGGCAGCGACGCCAGCCTCGCGAAGGGCGGCTCCGCCGTGTGGAACCTGAGATCCCCCAAGAGTGCCACGGCCACGGTTTCGGT